>Ga0209212_1000037_pt1 | contig 281694 bp, 302 predicted proteins | sample RifGroC2_FD_183996 | JGI IMG/M metagenome (GOLD analysis project Ga0209212, IMG submission 183996) | Groundwater microbial communities from Rifle, Colorado, USA - Groundwater C2 (SPAdes) (version 2) | ecosystem: Environmental > Aquatic > Deep subsurface > Groundwater | place: Rifle, Colorado...
CTGACTGTGTAGGTTGAGGCACCGGTTGCCGTACTCCATGCTGGTGTCAGAGTGGTGCTTGCGATGGTGAACCCGGTGATACTTGGGGCGCTAGGAGCGGTGTTGTCGAGGGTGACGGTGGTGGTTGTCATACTTGCATCTTCGTTACCATCATTTACCACTGCATATACACAATATGTTTCTCCATTTGCACCAGACACATCAATAGCTGAAGTCCAGGTAGACGTGACAATATTAGCTCCCGGTGTAGTTGTGACTGTTGTTACTTGGTAACTTCCAGTGGAAGTTACAGCAGTACCATTGAGTGAACTGACAGTACTAATAGTTGAAGTTGTAGAAGGCAAACTTGCTCCGCAAGTATCTATTTCTTCGTAGTAATAAGCAATACTTAGTTCGTTATCATCGGCATCGTCCACAGTTGAAACGATACTGACTTCGCCAGTGCCGTCGCTTGATTGAGTAGCAGAAAATGAAGTGAGAGTTGGAGCTACGTTATTTGTCACAGTAAACACGGCCACAAATAAATCGTCAAGTCCATAATTTAAAGAACTTTCACCACCATCTACTACATCACCATCTTGATTAAAGTCTGTATCTCCACCAACCTTGCCATATACAATAATATTATCATTTGGGTCAACAAAAACTGTTTTTCCATTATCGGATAGTGAACTTCCAAACCGTTTTTTTCCTAAAAACGAACCTGATTGATCAAACATTGAAATAAACGCATCATTGGAACCATAGCCAGAAGTAATGCTCAGATCACCACGCAAGTCGGCGTCTCCATTCACATACCCTGATACGATGACATTATTATTACTATCGGTTGTTACCGAATACCCAGAATCATTACTACTTCCACCCAAACGGTTAGACCATCTGTATGCTCCATTTATGTCAAAAGAAAGGAGAAAAACATCTTTTAAACCATAACCAGTTGCATCTTCACCATCCTCTGTAAGAAAGGTATCTTGGTTGAAATCCACGCTTCCTGTCACATACCCAGTTACATACACATTATCGCTACTATCTACATAAACCGACTCTGCCAAACAAGCTCCACTTCCACCCACACGACTGACCCAATTAAAATTTCCTGTACTGTCAAGCGACAATACAAAATAATCAACATTTGCAGAACCACTTTCCCCATCATCAAGCACATCACCGTCTTGATTAAAATCTACATCCCAAGAGGCGTCTCCTCCTACAATAATATTACTTTGAGAATCAGTAATTACAATTCTGCCATTCTGATTACCTAAATCAGGCAATCTTTTAGACCACACATACGTACTGCTTGAAAATACACTAATGAACATATCTGAACTAGTGTAGACGCTTACATCTTCTCCTCCATCCAAATAATCACCGTCACCGCTGAGATCCGCATCGTATCCCCCAACAGTACCAGCAATGATAATATTATCACTTGTAGCATCTACAGTTACAGAGTATGGATAATCAACATCCGTTGAACCCAACCTTTCAGACCACAAATATTCACCACTAGCATTAAAATTCGTAATAAAAGCGTCATAATTTCCATATCCAACAGAGCTTTCTCCTCCATCCAAATAATCACCGTTACCGCTTAAATCCGCATTTCCCAAAACTATACCGGTAACAATAACATTTCCACTAGCATCAGTAACCACAGACAAACCTTGATCATTACTTACCCCCCCCAAACGTTTAGACCACAAATATCCACCACTAGCATCAAAAACTGAAATAAAACCATCATAATTTCCATATCCAATAGAGCTTTCTCCTCCATCCAAATAATCACCGTCACCGCTTAAATCCGCATTTCCCTTAATTGCTCCAGTTACATACATTTTTCCACTGCTATCAACATACGTATACGTTGGAGTATCATAATCAATACTCCCAAGACGAATACTAAAATCTGATGAAATTACTTTTGTAGCATCGACGACGGTAGAATCAAATACAACCCCACTACACACTAATGAAATTATAGTGAGATAGCTAAAAAACCTTTTCCTAAACATATATCTATAAAAATTAGAAATGTTAATATGCCCACAGTATATCAAAAAAAACAGTTCATCTCAATCATTTTTTAGCTTATTTTAGCGAAAAATTCACACAAGGTTTGTATGAGATAGAAAAGAAAGACAAAAAAAACAGCTAATGGCCGCTGTTTCCTTTCTCATCAAGAGAAAGCATTCAAAAAAAATGTTCAAATCACTTGTGGATAACAAACGAGACAAAAAAGACCGTTCATGGTTAGACGGTCTTTTTTTGATATTATCTCTGCATTACTTCCGCTTCCAACGTTCCCATACGACCAAGAGAGGACTAGCAAGGAATATGGAAGAATACGTACCGACACCAATACCAATAATCAATGCAAGGGCAAAATATTTGATTGTTTCACCACCGAAGAGAAACAGGGTAAACAACACAAGCAGTGTTGTAAACGAGGTATTGAATGAGCGAAGCAATGTCTGGCTAACTCCTGTATGTACCACTTCCTCAAATTTCTGATATCCCATTTTGATCAAGTTTTCTCGAATACGATCGAAAACCACAATCGTGTCGTTGACAGAATATCCAAGGATGGTGAGGAGTGCCACAATAAATGGGATGTTCACTTCTACATTGAAATAATGACCCAAGAGCACAAACACTCCAACAGTGATCATGACATCATGCACTAAGGCGATGATCGCAATAATCCCAAACTTCCATGAAGATACTGGTTTTGATACCTTTCGAAACGCGTAAGCAATGAACAAAATAATCGCAAGCAGCACAACAATACCAATCTCCAATGCACGCTCTTTCAGATGCGCGCTGATAGACGGGCCAATTGTTTCGAGACGCTCTTCAATAACCACAGGTGTCGTAGGAGCAACCAACGCATCTTCAATAACCATAACCTCGCCTTCTTCTGTTTCAATCGTCACGCCTGTTGTTTCTTCATCAACAGCAGCATCGCTATTCTCTACTGAAGGCTGAGCTTCGGCTGGAAATGCATCGCGCAGTGCAGAAAGAATAGTCTGATGTTCATCTTCTGTAATATATCTGAATCGCAAAATCATGTGATCTTCGCCGGCAGGCTGGACTTGCAATTCTCCGAGATCGAGATGCGCAAGTGATTGTGATACCTCATCAATAGAAGGGCGAGATTCAGTAAACGATACTTCCAAAAGTGATCCTCCAGTAAAATCTATCCCCGGCTTGAGCCCAATCGTGAACAAGAGAACAACACTCGTGAGGAACAACGCGCCTGAGACGACAAATGAAATCTTTTTATGCTTGATAATATTCATATACTGAAGATTAGACTTCTTCGCGGCCTTTGGCACCGAGGAAAAGAACATTCCCCCGCTCTGTAAACCATGGCACGATAAAACGAAGAAGAATACGTGTGACCGTAATGGCACTGAACAAACTGACCAAAATACCAAGGGACAACGTAATCGCAAATCCTTTGACAAAACTTGATCCAAAGAACATGAGGAATCCACAGGTGATCAATGTTGAGACATTTCCATCTCGAATAGAGGTCCACGCTCGAAGAAACCCTTCTTCTACCGCGCCGCGCAGACTCTTTCCATCTTTCAGTTCTTCTTTCATACGCTCAAAGATCAAGACATTAGCATCCACAGCCATACCTATAGACAGAATAAATCCGGCAATACCAGCAAGGGTCAAGGTGACGCCGATCAGTTTCATCGCGGCAAGCGATACAGCAATGTACACGGTCAATGACAAGACAGAAATAAACCCAGGCAATCGATAAAACAATGTCATGAAAATCATGACTAGGAGAATGCCGGCAATGCCAGCTTTTACACTGGAGGAAAAAGATGCAGCTCCGAGTGATGCTCCGACAGTCTGCTGACTCACCAGATCAACCGGCACGGGCAATGCACCTGCATTGAGACGCTGAGAAAGAAGACGTGCTTCGGTAAGATCAAATCCACCACTGATGACCGCTCGTCCATCAGTGATAATCGTCTGAACCACAGGCGCACTAATAACGCTGCCATCAAGAAAAATCGCTACTTGCTTGCCAACATTTCGCTCTGTGATATCTCGAAACAATGCTGTTCCTTCACTATCAAAGAGAAGTGATACTTGCACCTGTCCTGTCTGTGGATCAGTCACTACTTCGGCTCTATCAAGGCTTTTTCCAGAGAGCAACGTAGGCATCCATGGATCTTGTGATGGCAACACATCTGTTGCAGTCAGCTTTCTGATATGAATCAAAGAAATTTCATATTCAGTCGAGGGAGTTTCTGCTTCTTTATAAATAATATGATAGCCAAATTCTGTTTCTACTGGTCCAACAATTTCACCGGCCTCGGCAGTATTGAGAGCTTCTTCAAATGCAGGAACCATCGTGCCAGGGCCAAATGTTCCCAAACTGCCACCAGTCACTTCTGCACCAGGTTCTGTAGAGTTTTGTTTCGCAAGGTCAGCAAAATTTTCTGCATTTGCTTCGCCATACAGGCGTTGTGCTTCAGCCAAGGCTTCTTGCTTTGTCATAGTTGCTTCACAGTCTCTTGAACCAAGATAACAAATCAAAATATGGCTGGCTGTTGTTTGTACATCACCTTCTTGTGACCCTCCACGCTTGATGATTTCATAGCCGCCGTCTGTTTCTACGAGTTTGTCTGAAACATCACCTTCCTGCGCATCTGCAGCCCATGCAAATATTTCAGGATAAATATTCTGTTCACTCACAAAACCGATATAGCCGCCATTATTTTTACTTTGTTCATCTTCAGAAAGGCTTTTTGCCACATCTTCAAAAGACTCATCAGCAGCAATACGATCAAGTGCTGTCTCAGCGCGATCTTTTGCATCAGTATTATATGTATCTATCTGCGCTTGTTCTTCTTCGGTCAAATCGCGAGGTGGCACATTATTTTCTTCTCGAAAATCAAGAATTGGTGTTTCTCCGATCATAGCAATAGCCGCGTTCACGTCAGATACTCCTGGAAGTTCTACGAGCACCCGATACGTATCCCCTACTTTCGCGGTTTGTACATTTGGCTCACCTACACCGATACCGCTCACACGACGTTCGATAACATCGCGAACTCCTTCCACAGCTTCGGGTCGTTCTGCTGGATCGATGGCATTCGTATCTGCTTCATAAATAAGTTGTGCGCCTCCTTGCAAATCAAGTCCAAGTGCAAATGGCTCTTCTGGAATGCGTGGCAATCCGAGAGCGACGGTATTGTTTACCTTGTCGATAACACGGTTTGCATAGGTTGGTCCGTCGTATGCAAGTGCAATCAAAAGAAGCGCAAAAATTCCGAAAATCCCCCATCGAATCTTTGCGCGTAGCTGCTGTTTCGTATGTTGTGTTGCCATAATCTAATAACTAATCGTATGTTCTGCCGTAGGCAGGTGCGGCTTATGATAGCGTATAAGATAGAGAACGTCAAGGCAATTTGGTGGATGAAATCCTCAAGTTTATTGACACGATATTTTGTATGATATAGGGTATATTTATTCTTTAACCCGGGAGCAGCAATCATGAACCGAATCAAGAGTGATCTTACGCCTGGTAAGATCAAGAAGCACCGCGCGAAGAAGCAGTTCCGTAGTGGAGCCAGTGCAGCAAAGCACAGACTTCAAAAGCTGAGGGACAAGAAGCAACGTGCGGAACGGTACGGGAACCGAAGCCGCGGTCACTGAGGACACAATGACCATGAAAAACGAAGAATATCCCTACCGCCAGTTCGTTCTCCAGGCGGTGACCGTCTTCACCCTCGCAATGGGGAAAAGGTGGGGTGGAATAATCGTCATCCCGATGGCCATTGCGGCGATGGCTGGCGCAAAGTACCTGCCTCCGCCGGTCATCGAGCGCCTCCTCTTCCCGAAGGCCCGTAGGAGCGACTGGACGCACGACCTCAGCCGCAAGATCGGCGACTTGGGTCCGCTCTGACAACAACGCAACGCGCCTCCCTGGTTCAACTGGGGAGGCGCCGCGCGAGTTTAAAAAATCACCCGCTTCATCATGTGTATCTCACGTTTTGTGATATACATGCAAGGAGACACGGGTGATTTTTTTATTGTTATAAGTATAAACCAAGATACATTAAAAACATATGTATCTAAATCTTTCGTTTCCAAGCGTATGGCAATAATTCTTTTGCTGGAACAGCAGTAGTATCATTGATAACAATATTCGCTTCTGGTGCGTATGTAATATACAATTCTCTACACAAACCACAGGGTGGATATATATCAAAAGCACCTTCTTGATCTCTATGAACAGCAACACCCATTTCAATCTCTTCTCCAGACATCACAGCTTGAACGAATGCAGACCATTCAGAACATATATCTATTTTTTGTGCTTTGAGTGTGACACTTGTAAATACTTGACCACTCTTAGTACGAATAGCAGCCGCTACAGTATGACGAGATTTGTCGTAATGTTTTTCTAAAGTATGCTTTGCTGCTTGTATCAAACTTTCCATATATTATTTTCCATGACACTTTTTATACTTCTTTCCAGATCCGCAGGTGCAAGGATCATTACGCCCTACTTTTTCTCCTGTTTCATCACGTTCTTTTTTTTCGATATGTTCTCCTTGCTCACTCATATCTTTTTTTGCTCCTTCGAGTGTCATCTTATCAGAAGACATGATGCTTGGTGCAAGATCAAGGCCAATATTCAATTTAAAAAATGAATACACGACTTCCTTTTGAATATTTGCAAGCATGTCGTTAAAGAGAAAAAACGTCTCTTTTTTATATTCCACGAGTGGATCACGCTGCCCATATCCCTGGAGTCCAATCCCCTGTCTCACATGAGCAACTGACTCAAGATGTTCTACCCACAGTGTATCAATAGCACGAAGAAGCAATGCTTTTTCCATTGATCGCACAACCTTCTCACTATCTTCCACACCACCGACGGTCGTAGCAACTTTTTGTTCGAGAGAAACATACGTTTGCCTTGCCTTCTCAAGCAAAAATTCTACAATAGCATCACGAAGCTCGACGTCCTCTAATTTTCCATGACCGTTGCCTTCACCAAGTCTAAACATTTTTTGTTTTTCCTCTTCTGAAAATGGAAAAATCGTGCGCATGGTTTCATAAATTTCATTGAGATCCCACTCTTTTGTATCTTTCTCAAGATTTGTATGATAAGAGACGACATGCTCTATCTCTGCCTCAATCAGATCCATGACCATGTCTTTCAATGAAGCAAAATTTTCTTCCTCAACATCAATATCAGCCTCCTCCCCTTTATAAGGGGAGGATTGAGGAGGGGTTGTTGGGTTACCACCATTCATCGACTCAGCAAGTTCCAAAATTTTCTTTCGTCGAGAATAAATCACAGAACGATGACGATTCAAGACATCATCATATTGCAAGACATGTTTTCGTGTATCAAAGTGATGCCCTTCTACTTTTTTTTGCGCACTCTCAAGCATTTTTGTTATCATCTTTTGCTCAATAGGCATGTCTTCAGGTACGTTCAATCGCTCCATGACATTTTTCATCCGGTCGCCAGCAAAAATACGCATGAGGTCGTCTTCTGTAGAAACGAAAAACTGCGTCATACCAGGATCTCCTTGACGTGCAGAGCGACCACGGAGCTGATTATCAATACGTCGTGATTCATGACGCTCAGTACCGAGCACAAAGAGCCCACCTGCGTCGATGACTTGCTTTTCTTCATCTTTGTCGACGGGATTTCCACCCAGCTTGATGTCAACGCCACGGCCCGCCATGTTTGTCGCGAGCGTTACCGCACCTGGGCGACCGGCTTGTGCAACGATTTCTCCTTCACGTTCGTGATTTTTTGCATTCAGGGCTTCATGCTGAATTCCCTGTCCACTCAGATACATGCTGAGTTCTTCATTCTTTTCTACAGATGCAGTACCAATCAAAATTGGCTGCCCTGTTTCACGACATTCCTTGATCTTTTCAACAATCGCTTTGTATTTTCCTTTATTATTTTTGTAAATGCGATCTGACAAATCGACGCGTGCGTCCGATTTATTCGTCGGAAGCACGATGACTTCAAGCTGATAAATTTTAAACAATTCTTCTTCTTCTGTTTTTGCGGTTCCTGTCATGCCAGAAATTTTTTCATACATGCGGAATAAATTTTGAAAGGTAATCGTCGCAAGCGTTTGACTTTCATTTTGAATGTTGACGTTTTCTTTTGCCTCGATTGCTTGATGCAGCCCTTCTGAATATCGACGACCTGGCATTTTTCGTCCAGTAAATTCATCAATGATAATGATTTCACCATTGTCTACGATGTAATCTTTGTCACGCTTAAAAAGCATCTCAGCTTTGAGTGCTTGTTCGATATGGTGAACCGTTCGAACACCTGCTTCTACATAAATATTTTCTACACCAAGCCACTTTTCAAACTTTGCAATACCTTCTTCGGTAAGTGTTGCGCTGCGCATTTTTTCATCAACATTAAAATCAGTTTGCGCAGACAAATTTCTCACGTGCGCCGCAAATTGATAATACTGATCTGCTGCTTTTTCTGCAGGTGCGGAAATGATAAGTGGGGTACGCGCTTCGTCGATTAAAATAGAATCAACTTCATCGATAATCGCATATACCATTTCACTGCCAGGTCGCATGACCATGTCACCGAGCGACTGCACCATGTTGTCACGAAGATAGTCAAATCCAAATTCATTGTTTGTTCCGTACACGATGTCACAGTGATAGGCTTCTTTTCTACTTGCAGGGCGAAGGAATGCTTCTTCTATATGAAAACTTCCTGTTTCATCGCGTTCTTCGTCAAGTGATTCTCCTTCTTGCGTTCCTTTTACTGATGCGTCGTATACAAAAGTAACACGCTGATTTTGAATAATACCAAGCGTCAATCCAAGAAAATCATAAATCTGTCCCATCCACACTGCATCACGTTTTGCGAGGTAGTCATTGACAGTCACAACATGTACCCCGCGTCCAGCAAGTGCATTCAAGTACACTGGCAATGTTGCGGTCAGCGTTTTTCCTTCTCCTGTACGCATTTCTGCAATGTTGCCATGATGAAGCACCATGCCACCCATGAGCTGCACATCGTAATGACGCATGCCCATTGTTCGTTTTGCAGCTTCTCTCACGGTGGCAAACGCTTCTGGCAAGATATCATCAAGTGTCTCCCCTTTTTCAAGACGAGATTTGAACTCAGCGGTTTTTCCTTTCAATTCATCCGTGCCAAGTGCCTCAAATGCAGATTCAAGGTCATTGATTTTCTCAACATTCGGTTGCATTTTTGCAATTGCTTTTTTATTCGGATCTCCAAAAACTTTTGTATATATACTCATAGGACAGCTCGTAAGCAGATTAAGCAGAGTAAGCAGAATAAGCTATACAAATAGGTCATCTGTCTCTCTTGAAAAACGCGCGTAGTATATCAAGAAAACGCCCTTCTGTCTAGGTTGACAAAATTTGCAATCTATGAGACTATTTGCCGCAACCAGGCCTATGGCCAAAGGAGAGGAAAGAATTATGCCGCCGATCGTGCTCGAGGGCGTTGAACGTTGCGAGAAGTGCTACACCCCCCTGAAGCTGAACAGTCGAGGACGCTGCCGCGGCTGCAAGCACAAGGAGACACACGACTCCAACTGCACGTGTGGTGGCTGCACGAGTGAGCGCCGACGGCGCGCTGCCTTCATGAGCGGGACGATCTCGTCCCAGCACGGTGGCCGCTACCTCGCTGGCTGAACGATCACTGTTCCTCGCTTGAGACCTCTGTCATGAGGGGGATCGAGTTCTTCCGCGAGGACACACCGACGAAAGGCTTTTTGGTTCCCCCAGGCCAATCGTCGGTTCCCGAACTCTGACCACGCTACGCCCCGCAAGCGTCGTGGTCAGAGTTCTTCTTTCATAACAAAAAAACAAAACTCGCTTATCATTCAATTCAATAGATAAGCGAGTTTTTTATATATACGAAATGTATTATTCAACATGAGTGGTATCAGCGCCTTTCAACGTTTTACTTTGCGCTGCCCAGAGATCCTCAAAACTTTCTCCTCTTCCTTCTCCATAAACGTCCACATATGGATTCGAAGGAATTCCTATAGAAGGGTCGGATTCAAGATAAAATGTTGAACCTCCATGCGCACCTTCGGAGTCTAATAACTGTTCTATGCGTGAAGGATCACCTTCTCGTGACACGTCGTCTATCAAATTTTGATAAAGTATTTCAATTTTTGATAAGTGTTCCAAGACGTCTTTAATACTCATTGGAAACATTGAGCTTTCACTATAATGATTCATATCATCAAGATAGAGTACACGTAAATCTTGATCTGCAGGGCTAGCGGCCAAACTTTCAAAAATATTTTGTATCTCTTTGTTGCTTTTCAATCTACGTTCATACATTGCCACCAACTCACTTTTTTCACTTTCCAAACTTTCTGTAAGTACATCTCCCATATAATTATGAATTAATAATTAACTTTATACATTTGTTTCAGATGAGACGTCATACTGCTTTGTACCTCGGATATCTTCTCTACCTAGCTGGTTCATTTTTCCTTTTACTTTTTCCAATTCTACTTTCATATGATCTTTTACTTTGTCAATTGCTTTATACAGACTATCAGCTTCCTTTGATAGATACAAACTTGGTCGTCCAGGAATTTGTAACTTGAATTCTGCAAAATATACTTTCCCTTTTTGATGATGATGACTTTTCATGCCCACGTCGATATCAGCTGATTCGATACCGTCAAAAAAGGTAGTGAGAGATTCTACTTTTTCTGTAACATATTCCTTAATTGCCTCCGTTGGTTCGATTCCGGTGAAATTGATGTTGATGTTCATACATGAAAGGCTTAGGATGCTTGGAAAGCTTGTAAGGCTTAGAAAGCAACTATTTCAAAATAACATGGAATTGTGCGAAGAGAAAAAGCATTCTAGGCTTTCCAAGCCTTCTCGGCCTTCTGAGCCTTAAAGAATTGCAACTTCTTCTTCCAGCTCAATCCCAAATCTAGTATACACTTCTTGTTTGACTTCATCAATCAACCCAAGCACGTCATCAGCACTCGCTCCTCCGGTATTCAGCATAAAATTTCCATGTTTGTCACTTATCTCTACCTTGCCTCTTTTTTTACCTTTCAGCCCTGCCTGCTCAATCAGCCACCCCGCAGAAATTTTTCCTACTTTTTCAAATTGTTCCATTTTTTCTGCATCGATCTCTCGCAATTTCTCCAAACATTCTGCATTCTGCCCCGCAGAGCGGGATCCCGTCTTGCGGGACATTCCACATTCTGGATTTTTAAAGATACATCCACTCGACGCAAACCCCTGTGGCTGTGTGCTATTGCGATACTGCAAATGCTCGAGCGCTTTTTTCATAAGTTGTGCGTCAGGTTCTGCCTTTTTCAATTGCAAATACACACGCAGGATCACACCACCATCATGTTTGAACACACTATCACGATACCCAAATTCGCATTCTTCATTTGTCATGGTGATGACTTCCCCATCTTTATATACTTCTACTTTCAATATATCTTTCTTCATGTCGCCACCCATGGCACCGGCATTCCCCCTCACAGCGCCACCAATAGTCCCAGGCACACCCACACCCCACTCAAAGCCTGTAAGGCCCGCAGACATCGATTTTTGGGCCACAGCGACGGTTACACAGCCTGCGTCAGCAATGAATACATCTTCCTGAACCTCGGTATTTCTGGTTTTGATATCAACCACTACGCCCACATACCCGGCATCGCTCGCAAGCGTATTGCTTCCACCACCGTGAATGAAATAATCGATGCCTTTTCCGTCAAGAAGTGTTAGCAGTTCAACAAGCTTTTTTGTTTCAGTCACCGTCACAAAAAAAGATGCCGGCCCGCCAATTTTGAAGGTTGTATGTTTGGCAAGTGGTTCATTGAGTTTCACTTTGCCGTAGTCTTTGAATTTTTTGTAGAGGTCTTGCATAGATAATAATGGCACACAGATTTCCAGGATTACCATGATTCACCATGATTTTTATTGATTAGATCCTGGATTATCCTGGCAATCCAGGTAATCTGCGTTCTATTTCTCAAGCCGTGGAAACAACATATCCCCTTTTGTAATTTTCGTACCAGGCAGCAGCCCCCCCCACTCTGATTCTATTTCCAATGTTTCAAGCGTCGAAACGTCAATACCCAGCTGTGACAATATTTTTTCTGCAGACGCTGGAATAATAGGAAGAAGTGCAAGTCCAATATGACGAAGTCCTTCTGCAAGCTGATAGAGCAGTCCAGAAATATCTTCACCTATTTTTGCCTTTTCCCAAGGTTTCTGTTCTGAAATAATGAAATCTAAACTTGCAATAAAATTATTTATTTCCTGTACCACAAAATCAAAGGAATATCTCTTAAAAAGAGTTTCATAATTTTCCCAAAACTCATCAACAAAGTTCTTAATGATCGTAGTTTCTTCGTTTCCAAACTCATCTTCTATTGTACGAATACTTCGAATATTAAAATTAATTTTTTCTGCTTTTGGAGGAATATTCCCGTCTGAGTATTTCTCCACCATCGTCAACACACGAGAAGTCAAATTCCCCACTCCATTCGCAAGATGCGCTGTATAAAATTCTTCAAAACGTGTAACCGACCAATCGCCATCTTCATAACTTGGCAATCCACCGAGAAGGAAGTAGCGAACCGCATCGGTCCCATATTTTTCTACCACATCATACGGCGCGACAACATTCCCAACACTTTTACTCATCTTTTTCCCTTCTGCAGTGATGAATCCATGGATAAAAATTTGCTTGCTCGCAGGCAACTGCGCAGACAAAAGCATCGCCTGCCACATTGCTGTTTGTTGTCTCAGATTATCTTTCCCTGCAACTTGTACGCCTGGCCAAAATGTTTTGAATTTCTCTTCATCTTGAGGCCAACCCAAAGTTGAAATATAGTTCACAAGCGCATCAAACCAGACATACATGACTTGATCTTCATCACCAGGGACAGGAACGCCCCATGGCATTTTTTCTTTGAGTCTCGAAATAGAAAAATCTTGCAATCCTCGCTCTACAAATGCTCTGATTTCATGTTGTCTATGCTGAGGCACAATAAAATGTTCTTGTTCGTAGAGTTTCAACAATTTTTCTTGATACGCAGAAAATTTGAAGAAATAATTTTCTTCACTAATCATTTCTATTTCATATGTTGGATGAATCGGACACTTGTCATCCACAAGTTCGGAATCTGTTTTTTCGAGTTCACACCCAACACAATATTTCACCTGATATGATTTTTTATAAATATCACCATTCGCCTCGCAACGCTTCCAAAATTCCTGTGCTGCAGCTTTATGATGTGCGTCTGTGGTTCGAATAAAATGTGTGTAACTCAAATTGAGGGAGTCTTTTAGCTTGCCAAATTTCACAGCATAACCATCGACATACTCTTGCGTCGACATACCCTGCTCAAGTGCTTTTCGATGAATCTTCAGTCCATGTTCGTCTGTGCCAGTATTGAAAATCACGTCATTTCCAAGCATACGCTGATACCGAGCAATCGCGTCTGCCTGCACAATCTCAAGCGCAAATCCGATGTGTGGATCGGCATTGACGTATGGGAGGGTAGTTGTGATGTAGAAGTTTTTCATAAAAACGCTGATTTAGGCGGATGAAGACGCAGAATTACGCTGTTTTTCTCTCGCGGTATCGTATATTCTCCGTTTTATTTCTAATTTTTCTGGACCAAAATTTATCAGTAAACCCAATTTATAATCTGTTGCCTTTAGGTAGTGCCAAAAAGTTTTTTGGTCGCCTTTTGTTATAAATTCCTTAGACTTTAATTCAATCAATATTTTATTGTCTACAATTATATCTGGGACATACACTCCAACTTTATTACCTTTATAAAATATGGGAAATCTCTTTTGACTTTCAACTCCAAAACCTAATTCCTTTAATTCTATTACTAACGCTTTTTCTACAATGCTTTCTTTGAAGGCACCTCCAAACTCTTTCCATATCTTAAAGCAAACTCCTCTTATAGTATATGTTTCCTTCTCGTAAAGTAATTCCTCCATAAAACTCTGCGCTTATCTGCGTTACTATCTGTTACTTTCCGCGTTTATTTATAATAACAACAAATTCTCCTTTCTCCGACATCTCCATCTTCGAAACCTCCTCAATACTTCCACGATACACAGTTTCAAACTTCTTCGTCAACTCTCGACAAATCACCACTTCTCTTTTTGCATCCAATACTTTTTCCAATTGTGATATTGCTTTCAAAATTCGATGATTGGATTCATAAAACGCCACCGTATACTTTGCATCAGCAACTTCTCGAAAAAATGTCTCTCTCCCCTTCTTATGTGGCGGAAATCCCATGAAAATAAACTTGTCTGTCGGCAGACCGCTGATTGATAACGCAGCAATAACAGCAGATGGACCAGGGATTGGAGTAATAGTTGATTTGTTTATTAGATTATTTGTTAAGTCGTGTATCAATTTGTTTCCCGGATCCGAAATCCCCGGCGTCCCTGCATCGGTAACAAGTGCAAGGTGTTTTCCGTCTGTTAATAATGAGAGGATTTCACTGACTTTCTTCTCATCACTGTGCTGATGATAACTCATCGTCGGCGTCGTGATCTCGTAATGAGAAAGCAAGTTCTTTGTTACTCTCGTATCTTCGCACAAAATAATATCCGCAGATTTGAGTATCTCAAGAGCGCGGAGGGTGATATCACCGAGATTTCCAATGGGTGTTGCAACGATTGATAGCATAATATAAAGCCTGTCATTTCGACCGAAGGGAGAAATCTTTCCTATATCTAGCCTTCGAAGAATTGCTCCCTTCGGTTCACATAACAAAATAGCAAATCAAAAGTAACCTTATTCTAGCGAAAAACTATTGTTTTGGCAAACTGTTCCTTTCCTCATATTATCTATGCTATACTCACTATCTATGAATCATATATCAAAACGTATTTTCTCTTTTGTGATCGTCCTTGGCATGGTACTCCCGCAACCAGCCTTTTTGGCGACCACAGCAGAATTCAACCCAAACTTTCTTTTGTCAGATGAAGAACTTCAGGCATGGGATACCATGTCTCGCACGGATATTCAGGCATTTCTTGATGAACGCGGGAGCTTTCTTTCTACCTTTCGTACAGAAGATAAAAATGGCGTGAACAAACTCGCGGCAGACATTATCTATGCAGCAGCAATGGATAACAAAATAAATCCAAAATATATTTTGGTAAAATTGCAAAAGGAACAAAGCCTGATCACCGAAAAAAATCCAACACAAAAACAACTCGATGGAGCAACGGGCTATGGCATCACCGATGGCTGTGGATGGGACTGTGCCACATACAAAAACAATCAAGGATTTGGGAAGCAAGTCGATGCCGCGGCAGGTATTATGCGATGGTACTATGACAATGTTTCGACCCAGAGCTGGATCAAACGTCCACCACTGAGCTATACCATCGATGGCGAATTTATCACTCCCGCTTCCCTCGCAACAGGATTTCTTTATACATATACACCACATTTGCAAGGCAATAAAAATTTTTGGACACTCTGGCAATCTTGGTTTGATCAAGTATATCCAAGTGGCACACTTTTGAAATCTACCAATGACCCACTTGTATACCTGATACAAGACGGAAAAAAACGACCATTTGCCAGCATGACTGCCCTGGCAACACGATTTGATCCAAAACGTATTATTACTGTGCCAGGCTCTGAACTTGCACGCTACGATCTTGGCAAAAGCATTAGCTTACCAAACTATGCGATCGTAAAAACACCAAGTGGCAGCTACTACCTCCTTGACTATGATACAAAGCGTCCCTTTGCATCGAGCGATACTGTTGGAAAACTTGGCTATAACCCAGATGAGATTCTGGACATCAGCGAAGATGACTTGAGTACATATACTCTTGGCACGACGATAACCGCAAATACAACAAATCCTTTTGGTGAACTTGTGAAGATAAAAGAAAACGGTGCTCTCTATTATATAAAAGATAATGAATACCACCTCATCTACGACAAAGCAATGATCAAAGAAAACTTTCCCAATTTGACATTGCAAACCGTATCAATTGACAAACTGAAATCATATGTCCCAGGTCAACCGGTCAAAATAAAAGATGGAACACTTATTCTTGTCGAGGGTGACAACAAAGTGTATGCCGTAGAAAATGGAAAAAAACGACACATTGCATCAGAAGAAGTCTTCAATGGCCTTGGGTATGACTGGAAAAATATAGTTACGGTCAATGAATTTGCCGGCATCCTCCATGAAACAGCAGAACCGATTTATTTGCGAAGTGATATTGTGACCATGCCTGCCCCTGCCGATACACAAGAACAGACGATCCCGCAAATTGACGGGATCCCTGCCGAAGGCGGGACAGAACAAACTACTGCCAGTGAGGATACACCAACACCAGAAAAAACAACTCTCGAAGATTTGATGGTCAAAACACCAAAAGAAAACTGGACATTTGTCGGGAATACATTTGACACAGAGATAGATGCGTATCTTGTCGCAGACTATGCCACTGGAAATATTCTTGCCGGAAAAAATATTGACACTGTGCGCCCGACAGCATCACTTGCTAAAGTCATGACAGCGTATATGCTGATCCAAGAAGGACTCAATCTCAATGCGTCAGTCGTATACAAGAGCGCAACACACAAAACCCCACCAGAGTTTCATCGTTATCGCATTGCAGAAGGTGAGCGTGTCCGAAATAGCGATCTGCTCAATACAGTACTCGTCTCCTCCGAAAACACCTCTGTACGGATGTTGGTATCTAGTGTGACCTCGGATGAAACTGGATTTGTATCAAAAATGAATGCACAATTGCGAGACTGGGGACTAACAAAAACATCTCTCAAAGATGTCTACGGCGGCGCAGTAGAGAATGACACCACAGCACGAGAATATCTGACGATCTTTACGAAAGCCACAGCAAATGGTACGGTAAAGCAGTACATGGGCAAAGCATCGTATGAATATGATGAAATGCTTGACCTTGACGGACTCCCCCACCATTTTGATGATCATACGAATGATCTCATGAAGGACAAAACACTGTCATTCACTATCGTCGCCAGCAAAACAGGATATATTTACGAATCAGGTGATAATCTTGCTATGCTGATCTCACGAAAATCTGACGGCAAACAATTTGTCATAATAGCGCTTGGCAATCCAGACCGAGCAAATAGATTTACCGCACCAAAAGCACTCAGCGAATGGGCGATGAAAACGTTTTAAATCTTAGTATAATCCGAATATAACGAATCTTTATCCGAATCTACAAATATCCGAATGACTACAAATCTGCTTAGAATTATATTCGTAATATTAGGATATTTGTAGATTCGGATCTTATTCGTAAATTAGGATTATCAACTATATGTCTCTCGTATTCGCAGGAATTGTCCCCCATCCAGTAGTGCTTCTCCCAACAATTGGGAAAGATGCTATTCTCAAACTTGATGCAACAAGGACAGCGCTTGAAAAGCTAGAACAAGAACTGTACTTGGCAAAGCCGCATCGTATTATCATTATCACGCCTCATGAAGGGGTATTTGAAGATGCATTTGTAGTGAATGCTCATACAGAACTTGAGTCGCGATTTGAAAAATTTGGAGACATGACAACACAATATACCTGGAAAGGCGCTCCTGAACTTGGCGCAAAAATCCAGCATAAAACAAATAAACAAAACCTACCAACAAGACTTGTGAGCAATGATTACCTCGGCCACGGGGCGTCGATCCCACTCGTCTATCTGACAACACACCTCAAAGACGTGTCGATCCTCCCAATCGGGTATAGCAAACTCGATACAAAATCACATGTTGCGTTTGGAGAACTGATCAAAGAAGTAATCATGGAATCTGATAAACGTATTGCCGTGATCGCCTCGGGCGACATGGCTCACACGCTGACCAAAGAATCTCCAGCTGGATTTCATGAAGATGGCGCATGGTTTGATACAGAAATACGAAATTTTCTCAAAAAAGAAGACAGACAAGGAGTACAAACAATGGATCCGGAAAAAGTTTCTCATGCGGATGAATGTCTGTATCGATCGCTCCTCATCATGTGCGGTGTTCTCTCACAAATGCACTGTGCATTTGAGGAATATGCCTACGAAGCCCCCTTTGGTGTGGGCTATCTCACTGGACAGTTTCATGTAAGCTGAGGCATCAGACACCAGGCATCTGGCATCAGAAGACAAAAAGCTGGTTACTGATGCCTGGTTACTGATTACGAAAAAATGATTGCTGAAATCATCCCAATCAAACGCCTGCCACGACGATTCTCTCATTTTGACTACACGGTTCCTGAGGAAATGAAAGAGAACATCGCCCCGGGGCAGCTGGTGCGCATTCCGCTCAAATCGTCCGAACTATTCGGACTTGTTTTAACATTGAGAGAAACACGTGCAACAGACACAAGTGCATTGAAAGAAGTCATCGATATCGTCCATGCCGTGCCTATTCTTTCAGAAAAATATCTTGAACAACTCCAGACGCTCTCACAATGGTACGGCGTGTCATACGGGACACTTGCAAACATGATGCTGTTGCCATTGCAAAAAAGAAAAATCAAAACAATCAGCTTGACAGCAAGTAAGCAGGTAAGCAAATCAGCAGAAAAAAAAATAACGTTTCATTTGTACAACAATGAACAAGAACACAAACAACTTCTTCAGGAACAAATAAATGAATCAGCCAATAATCAAATACTCTTTCTCGTTCCCGAAATCCAATACATTGATACGCTGATGTCACATCTGCAAGAGTATCAGGGCGACATCGTCATCTGGCACAGTGGCCTCTCGACAAAAGAACAATTTGAACGGTGGCTGGAAATTCGCAATGGAGAAAAAAAGATTATTATCGGTACACGAGGTGCACTCTTGTTACCTTTTTTTAATCTAGAAAAAGTGGTCATTGATTATGAAGAAAAAGACAATCATAAACATTGGGACCAAGCACCTCGTTTTCATGTAAAAGATGTTGCAGAATTATTACGGACCACGCAAGGCGTGGACGTGCATCTGATGAGTTTTTCGCCAAGCGTTGACTCCTACTACAACGTGCATAAAAAAAATTACACATCTACCAATTGCCAAATTGCCGATGTACCCAATTGTCAAATCGCCGACTTGACCAACGAACGTCGTGCTGGCAACGCCTCTCCTCTTTCAGAGAAATTACAAACACAGCTGAGGGAATGTACCGAAAGCGCATTTCTCTATCTCAATCGTCTCGGCCTGGCAACGTATATCGGCTGCAACGGCTGCGGCTGGCGTGCACTGTGCCCCAGCTGTAAGCTTCCACAAACACTTCATGAAAAAAATAAACAACTCTCATGTCATTATTGTAAGACAACCCAACCATTGCCGACCATCTGCCCAGCATGTAAAGAAGCCATTGTCACACTCTCGGGCGTTGGGACAGAAACAGTAGAAAAAGTACTGAACGAATTTGTGAAAGAACACAATCTTCCTCATCAAATAGTCCGCATCGATAGCCAAACAAATTTTCAAATTGCCACATTACCCAATTGCCCAATTATCGTAATTGGAACAGATACCGCATTCTCATATATACAGTGGCAAGAAACATCCCTCATCGCCTTCCTCGACATCGACATGCAACTTTCTATTCCAGAATTTGGAGCAGAAGAAAGTCTCTGGCATCTGATTCAGAACGTGCAGTATCTGAAACGTGAAGATGCATCATTCATCATCCAAACCCGCGAACCAAAGCATCTTATATTCAAATCACTAGCAGAGCCGGACAGATTCTACCGTACAGATCTCAATCATCGCATGAAACTTGGCTACCCACCATACAAATACTTGGTGCGATATTTTTATGGACATGCGAACTTCCTCGAAGCCAAAAAAGTCATGGAAACAAGTGTCGTCGTACTCAAAAAACGATTGCAAGAACAACACAAAGATATAGCACTCACCGATAGTTTTGATATGCACCCACGCTATTATCGAGGACGACATTGGTTTGCTGTGATGGCGAGGCTTTCTCCTGAATCATGGCAAGAAGATCTTGTCTGGCTCAATGGCCATATCCCTGAAACATGGAAGATCGATCCGCATCCGATTTCTATTCTTTCTCCATAAAAAAGAAAGACCCCGGGTCGCGCGAAGCGATCCCGGGGTAAGCACTACGATGCTTCTGGAAGTAGGTCATCAAGTACAGAAAATGTCCTTCTGCAGACGATCGACTCCCAGGACCACCTTGGGGAAGTCTGAGTCGTAGAACCAGAGTCGAGCCAACAGCCAACGATCACCAAGCTCAGTCAGACCATAGAGCTTCAACCAAGGGCTGGATTTTTTCCGAGTCACGGATTGACACGTCACCCGAAATGGTATGAAGAAACCAAGCGGCCGAGGATAGATGCACCAGGCTCCAGAAGCTGGGGCAAAGAGTGGACTACGGCCTTTCAGACGCAGCATGTACCATTCTTGAGCGGCGATCTCCCAATAGTCGGAAGTCTCTCCCACACAAATCGACCTACTGTTATTTAGTTCGATAATGAGCTTCACCTCATTTACAGAGGCGATACCCACAACACGGGCACATTTTATAGCGTAGCGCGATGAGTACGTTCGACGCATGGATTCCTCCACGGTTTGGGGTTGCGGTGTGGCCTTGCGGCCGCCTGTGCCGGCGTTGGTTGGATCGCCGACGACTCCCAAAAACTATACAAAAATTGTTCTAAAATGAACGCATTTTGTATACATCATTTGTATTCTTTGCTGACCATAATTTTTATGGCGATACGGCAAAGAATAAAAAAATCTACCATATTTTTTTTATATAGTCAAGTATAAAAAGAAAACCCCAGGCAGCGCGTGGCATGCCTGGGGCGGGTGGATCTCTTCCAAGAAAACGAATGAACCCGCAAGGGGGCTTCATATGTCTCCTCGTTCTCGATCTCGAACCATGATATTGGTATCGGACCGATCTAGACCTAACGTTGCTTTGGGGAAATCGGAGATAAAGAACCACAATCTCGCCCAAAGTTGTCTTTCGTTTACGACAAGAATTCCGTATATCTTCAGCCAATTCTCTGCTCTCCTACTCCGTTTTGGCTTTTGGACAATCTTGGTAGGGATAAAACTGCAGCTTGCCAAATCATGGGCAGGGAGTACCCCAGACCCATCAAATAGAGCAAAGTATGCTGTCCGTCCTTCCAAGATGACATGATACCGACAAGCATCCACAATCAGACTCGCCTGCTCGATGTCTGCAAGTGGGAGAAGGCGTAGCGCTTCCCTGTTTCGGCTTGTCATCTGAAAAAGATCATCCAGATCTCGAACAACATCCCCTGAAAACCGAACCGGACTCGCTATATACCGAGGTGGCGTGCCCATGGAATCTCCTTGTATTGCAAAAGTAGCATTTGGGTATACCTCCTTGGGAAAGGCATATACATTTCCAGGACAGAGTTGCCCTAGAGACTCGATAAAATACTATACGGAAACATCTTGCATTTGTCAAGCATTTTTGCTATATTTGCCTTAATTTTAGCAAAAAGTATGATTCTTCCTCTCACAACAATTCCAACCCCTAGCTTGCACGAGCCTTCTCGTGTACTGACAAAGAAAGAAATTCTTTCACCGGAGATTCAACAACTCATTCAAGACATGATCCCAACGATGCACAAAGAGCAAGGGATAGGTCTTGCGGCACCGCAAGTCGGCGTAAATGTAAAACTCTGTGTTATAGGAAAAGACGCTATCCCCGAAGATTTTGTACCACACATGACGTCAGAAAATTTGATTCTCATCAATCCTACATATCAACGAACAGGAAGAAAGGCAGTCCTCGAAACAGAAGGATGTCTTTCAGTCCCAGGCAAACAAGGCAAAGTAAAACGATATAAACAAATTCATGTGGAAGCTCTTAATGAACACGCTGAGCCGATCAGTTTTGAGGCAACAGGATATCTTGCACATGTGGCTCAGCATGAGACAGATCATCTCAATGGGACTCTTTATATTGATAAAGCAGAAACGACGTGGGAGATTGAATAATATGATTCACACAATCTTTTTTGGGACAAACCTCGTTGCAAAGACTGTCTTGCAAGCGCTTATTAATGCACCAAACATCAGCGTTGATCTTGTCATTACGCAACCAGACAAACCTGTTGGTCGGAAGCAAATCATGACACCAACGGCAGTGGCAGAACTCGCAAGTCAGCACAATATTCCAGTCGAAAAACCTGAAACACTTAAGGATTTCCCAATTACCAAATTACCTAGTTGCCAAGTCGCCATCCTCGCAGACTACGGCCTCATCATTCCACAAACCATCATCGACGCATTCCCAAAAGGAATTCTCAATGTTCATCCGTCTCTCCTCCCAGAATATCGCGGCGCGACGCCAGTTCCTTCTGCAATTCTGCATGGTGAAACAACAACAGGTGTGACAATTATGCAAGTAGAAAAACGTATGGATGCAGGCCCTATTTTGGCAACACAAAAGTATGAACTTGCTCCGGATGAAATGGCACAGGATGCGCTCCTTGCACTCGCAAAAATTGGCGCAAATGTGTTGGTGGAAAAATTGCCAGCATATATGGCTGATGAGATAGCGTTGCAAGTGCAGGATGATACTGAAGCAACCTTTTGCAATCAATTCACTCGAGAGGATGGGCGTATTGATTGGGGAAAAACTACTCAAGAAATATATAATCAATATCGTGCATTGTCTCCATGGCCAGGACTCTGGACAACATGGGACACAAAGCGCGTGAAATTATTGAAAATCAGACCTGCCACAAACAAACAGGGAAATAATGGTCAGGTGAGTATTGAAGGTGATACAATGTATATAGGAACAGCAGGCGGATCGATACAAATCCTTGAACTGCAACTTGAGGGAAAAAATGCTATGGATGTAAAGACGTTTGTGAAGGGATTCAGACAAATTGATGGTGAACAATTTTCTTAAACAGTATGAGCAGTTCCCCTCCTTACCAAGGAGGGGTTAGGGGAGGTTTCGTATAAGCAACGTTCTTGCTTCTAAGATAACCCCCTCTCCGCAAAGACGGAGCCCGTCTCTGCGGGCTGCCTCCCCCTTCGTAAGGGGGAGAACTTTCTTCAACATCATCTATATAATTAATCACCATGAGCACCTTTCAATCCCTCCTCACAAAAAAATCAATTTTTCTCAATGCACAAACAGCTTGGCTGCTGGTAGGATTCTTTGCCCTGAGAATGGGTTCTTTTTTCCTCATGGGGCACAGTATTATCCAGGGATTTATTGTCTTTGGTATTATCATGCTCTTTGGCATGCTCTACTTTCATGAGACGCATTATGGCTGGTATTTGTTGCTGGGTGAATTTTTTCTCGGTGGATCTGGACACTTTTTAGAATTTTTTGGACTCTCGCTTCGGTCTATTTTATTGATCACTTTTCTCTTTTTGTGGCTGACACAACATATTGTGCAAAAGCATCGTCGATTTCGTCTTCGCATAGATCATAGAATTGGCTATGCACTGCTCGTGTTCGGAGCATGTATCATGCTTGCAACAGCTCTTGGGATCTATCACGGTCATGGGATGAAACAAGTCCTGTCTGATCTTGTTCCATTTTCTTATTTTATTCTGCTTCTTCCTTTTTATCATTATTTTTATAAAAAAGAAACACAGGAATATTTTATCCGCCTGGTGTTTGTCTTTATTCTTGGCAGTGCGCTTTTTTCTTTAATAACCTTTTTCATTTACTCGAGCGGCCTTGGGGTGATACATGACACGTTCTACACCTGGTTTCGAGATGTCGCCATGGGAAAAATTACTGATGTCGGAAACGGCTTTTTCCGTGTTGTCACCCCTGAGCATCTGCTTGTTGTCCCTGCCATGCTGCTCATGTCGTCACTCATCATGCGAGATGAAAAGCATCATACCAATTGGTACGTATTCTTAGCTCTTGGCATGCTGATTCTAGTCTTTGATCTTTCGCGCATCTATATCCTTGCGCTTGGTGTAGGGCTCTTTGTGTTGAAATACACACACACGTTGCAGCACTGGCTGAAAGTATGTGCTATGAATGCCGCCATTTTTTTCCTCTTGTTTGTAGGAACCAGTAGCATCGCAAGTGGATTTTCTACTACTGGTCTTGGACTCCTTGGATTTCGATTTGCAAGTATTGTGCAGCCAACAATAGAAACGAGCGCATACACGCGCACTGTACTGCTGAAGCCTATCTATGCGCTGATAGCCCAGCATCCGATTATCGGCAATGGCCTTGGATCGACGATCACCTTCATGGCTCCTAAAACGTACGCCTTTGTGACAACAGGGCAATTTGATTGGGGATATCTTGAGCTCCTTGCTGAATTTGGTATTGTCGGTATACTGGCGCTTCTTGTGGTACTGATGTTTGTAGGGTATGAACTGATACAAAAAATAGCCTCATTGTCAGACTATCGTGATTTTTATGTGGGGCTTCTTGCCGGATTTGTTGCACTTTTAGTAATGACCATCACTGCACCAGTACTCTTTCATGTCTTAGGGGTTTTCTATCTTGTCCTCCTCATCGCAATGATCATGAAACCGATTCATGTATTTGATGAAACACTTACGTTGATTTATCGTATTTTCAATCGTTCAAAAGATGATGCTTTGCTTGAATAATGTATTTTGCTCCCTCGTATTTTTTTACTTTGCGTGAAATTCCTGGCAGCCATTTGAATGGCATAAAGTAAGCAAACCGAGGAAGCCATTCACTCATCGTGCCACCAGTTTCGATATCAAAGAGATACTCATCAATCCATACACCAGTCTTTCCTTGTTCAGCGAGTGTAAGAAAATAATCCCAATCTTGGAATTTTTTCAATGATTCGTCCCAAGCAATCACGTCTTTTCTTCGGATGAGACTGCTGGTATGAATATAATTTCGCTTTTGTAATGATTGGACATCAAACGTTCTTGCAGGCATTTTTTTCTTGCCAAAGGTAAAATTTGAATACGCAAAACTTGCTTCAGGATGTTTTTGCAATGCGTTCAGCATCTTTTCCAGCATGTCCGGCTCTGCAATAAGATCTGCATCCCAAAAAATAACATACTCACCTTTTGATAATGAAAAACCATTATTCCTTGCAGCAGGAGCACTGGCATTGTTTTGACGTACAAACTGTATAGGAAAGTTGTAGTCCGAAGTCTGTAGTCTGATTGCAGGTGAGCTGCCATCATCTACTACAATCGCCTGGAAATCAGTAACCGTTTGTATCTGAAGAGAATCCAACGAACGATGTAAAGCCTCTTCATGGTTATATACTGGAATGATAACAATGATCATACAATAGGAACACGGATTGAACTGATTGAACAGATATATACGGATTTATTTTTTACTCGTTTCATCTGAAAGCCATGTATCAAGCAATGTTACTTGATGTTCCCACACAAATTCATTCCGAATACGTTCCTTTGCTTTTTTTCCGAGTGTATCGGCATAGTCTCTATTTTTGAGCAGCGCAACAATATTTTCCAACACACTTGGATCGCCGTGATAAATGTCTACAAGTATGCCTGTCTCGGCATGAAGCACTGCTTCTTCCACTCCCCCACTTTTCCCTGCAACAACGGGAAGGCCTGCCGCAGCGGCTTCGAGGAAGACAAGGCCAAGTCCTTCTTCTCTGCCTTCATCAGGATGCGTCAGAAGGACAAACAAATCTGCAAGATAATAAAACTTTTTCAATTCATCATGAGGGACTTCTCCGACATAGCGCACAATGTTTTGCAAATTATTCTTCTGGACTTCGCCAAGCACATACTCCTTCTTCGGTCCATCTCCAATGAGCATCCAGACAAGGTGCGGCACTTGCTCGAGGATCTTTGGCATCATGCGAAGCAGATGAGGGAATCCTTTTCCTTCGTCAAAGCGTGATACCGTGAGCATCACCTGCTTACCATGGAGCGCGTATGTATTTCGTAAGTCCTCAAGCACGACATTGTCAGGTGGTTCAAGAAATGTTTTTTCCGGACATGGATACATCACAAGTGTGCTTGATTCAAATTGAGGAAAAAGCTGAATGTATCTATGTTTGAGTGATTCACTGTTGAAAATAATTTTCGTCGCATGTTTTGACACACCGGCAATACGTTTTTTCTTCCACGAAGATTTGCTTGCAGCGAGCAGATCAGTGCCATGAGAGAATAAAAGAAATGGCACTTTTGTAATCTTGCTTGCAATACTCGCTGCATAACCAACAGGTAGTACATGATGCACCATAATAAGTTCAATTTTTTCTTTTTTTACAATACGCCAGACTTGCCAGACAAGACGTATCCAACGGGGCCAGATAAATTTTGGAAACAGTGGGTTTTTCCGAATAATTTTGTACGACTGTTTTTCATCCCATTCTTTCATGTCTTGCATCTTTGGCGCGAGCACAACAGTTTTTTCTGGATCAAACGTACTTGCCAGATCATGTACATATGTAGCGATGCCGCCAACATGTGGCGGGAATTCGAGTGTAATGATGAGTGTTTTTTTCATAGAGTTTTGTCATTTTCTAACTAATGCCACTGCTTCTCTCAACTCTGTCATACGTACAGATCGTGTCAGGAAAAGCAACACTGGATATGTGACTGCTCCGACAAGTATAGCATAGAAGAAATTGACTTGAACATTCACGAGATAGACAACCAACGCCATGCCGGTCGCTGCAAATAAAATCTGAAAAAACGTCTTTGCAATAAATCCATGCGATACGTGCGTAATTTGTGGAACGATGATGTACCCAAGCACGGTCAAAAGCACATTTCCTACCAGTGCAGCGATGGCTGCTCCAGAGACACCATAGCGTGGAATAAGCAAGAGATTCAATACAATATTGAGAACCATGACAGTCCCGACAATAGCGGTTTGTATTTTTTGCTTGTCACAGGCATTGAGAAACGCACCAATAGGAAAACTGAGATATGAAAAGATGAGACTGACAATCAATATCTGGAGCGGCAACACAGATGGAAGATATTCGTCTGTATAAAGAAGCAGGACAATATCTTTTGCAAGCACGGCGATGCCAAATGCGATGGGCATTGCAATGAGCAGCAGGTACTTCACGCCTCGTTCAAACATGAGAGACAATTTTTCTCTATCATGTTGAAAATATTCACTAAACTTTGGATACAAGGCTGCGATCAACGCGAGAGGAATAAATTGAAATGCATAGGTAATTTTGTATGGAATACTATAAAATCCGACGGCTTCGTTTCCCATCATTTTTGAAAGCAAAATAGAATCAATATACGAGTAGACTCGCGCGAAGACAGCAGCAAGAGCAAATGGAACGGCAATCCTTGCAATATGCTTTGCGACATCAGACTTGTACGACGGCTTGAGTGAAAGATGATGCTTTGTTTTTAGTATGGTAATGGCAAAGAGAACATTTGCCGCGCTAGAGATGGTAAAGGCAAGAATTAGGTATATGAGAGGAAACCCTGCGTACAAGAAAAACGTCCCGAGAATAAGCGTAAGGAACTGGCTGCCAACTATACTCATTGCCTCATATTTGAGCTCTCCTAGGGCTCTGAGTGACCCGTAGAGCGTAAGGTGGAGTGAATCCAGGAGCATGGTGACAGCAGAAAGATAGACGAGATGGCGTGTTTCAATATCATAGCCCATCAGATTGATCACGATAATTGCTGCGAGATAACTCAAAAACCCAAGGCCAATTTTTATAGACAAAATAGTACTGAGATATTCACCCAGCTTTTCTTTTGCTTTTGCAGACTCGCGTATGAAGACATTGGTCAGACCAAGATCGACGAAGACAACAAAGACAGTGGTAAATGACAGGGCAAAAAAGTATGTCCCAGTTCCTGTTGCGCCAATCTTTCTTGCAATGAGGGTGAAGTATGCAAAAGCAATGACTTTCTGAAAAATAGAAGCCGCGGTCATGAAGATCGTATTTTTTGTGGTAGAGGCCATGGAAATAATTTCAAAATCCTAATAAGCAAATTCAAAATATGTATTCAGTATACGCTAGAATAAGCGAAGAAACAAGTAAAAGCGATTATTGACAATAGTGATAATTTTCAGTAATGAATTCATATCTCTCTCGACGTAGGAGTACAATATGAGAGATCTCATTGGGAGCAAAATCCCTGACACGAATGGCTTCACCGTCATCTTCAGATGCTTCGACACTAAGGGAAGTGCAATCCTGGAAGGCTTCCCTTCTGCTTCTGAAGTGGAGAAGATTCAAGTCGAGCATTACTTCAGCGGCCGCGATAACAGCTGGGTTTACCCCTCTTGGTTGAGTGCATCTCACGAGGGTGTTCACCAATCTGTCTCGATCTGGATCATGGAGCACGATACCAAAGGCCCAACTTAGCCGCCTCGCCCACCCGACCGCACTCGTCACCTCCCCTTCTTTTTTATAGACAAAAAACTCGCCAATTGACGAGTTTTTTTGAATATATAAAATTTGCTTAACGTTTTCTCCACTGTCTTCCACGTCGCGCTTTGAGCAATCCCGGTTTTTTTCGTTCTTTTGTGCGAGAATCACGTGTCAGGAATCCTTCTGCTTTCAAGACTGGCTTGAGATCAGCGTTCCATTCAATAAGTGCGCGTGAAATACCATGTCGAACAGCCTCAGCTTGCCCACGTGATCCACCACCAGCAACTTTTACTGATACATCAAAGTCTTTTGTCTTCCCTGTTACAACGAGAGGTGAAGAAACAATATTTTGCGAAATCAATGTAGTGAAGTATGTTTTGTATTCTTTTCCGTTGACAATAATGTCTCCTTTTCCTGGAGTAATTCGAACACGCGCAGCAGCTTCCTTTCGTCTGCCTACAGCTCGAGTCATGTCTTGTGTATTCTTCGTAGCCATAGAAATAATTAGTTCTTAATGGTAAGACGCTTCATCATCTCATTTCGGTGTGAATTTTTTGGAAGCATACCATATACAGCTTTTCGAATTACCTCGCCTGGATTTTCTTCAAAAACATGCTTCATCGTTTTTGTCTTGAGCCCACCTGGGTGCATGGTGTGATGATGATAATCTTTTTGCACAAGTTTACTTCCTGTAAATTTCACTTGAGATGCATTGACCACTGTCACAAAATCTCCTTCATCAATATGTGGTTCAAAGGTTGGTTTATTTTTTCCACGAAGAATCATAGCCACTTTGGTAGCTACGCGTCCAGGAGCTACTCCTGTAGCGTCGATTTCGTGTCTTTCGCGAGTGATAGTATGTGTCATATTATACGAGTTCGATACGTACTTTTTCAGCACCATCATTAGGACGGAAGCCAATCTTCAAAATACGGGTGTATCCACCGTTACGATCTTTATATCGTGGACCAAGGTCATCCATGAGCTTTACAATAGCCTTGTCAGTGTAGAGGGCCTTGATAAGATTGCGACGATCTGTCAGTGTTCCACCTTTTGCTTTTGTAATGAGTGGTTCCACAAAGGTACGCAATTCTTTTGCTTTTGCTCTTGTTGTTTCAATTGCTTCATGGAGAATCAAACTTTCAGCAAGATTGCGCATCAATGCTTCTCGCTGTGCTTTTGGTCTTCCAAGTGTCCGTGTTGTCTTTTGGTGTCTCATATCGTTACGTATTCGTTGATGATATTATGCACTTGCTTCTCCGCTATCTTGGGTAAGGAGCGCAAAGTGATCCATCAAAATTTTTGTAGCTTGTCCTACAGCTTCTCTTGGTGCGATAGTACCATCCGTTTCTACTGTCATGACCAATTTTTCGTAGTTTGTAACATCACCTACACGTGTCATTTCTACGTTATACCCCACGTCTCTGATTGGTGTGTAGAGTGAGTCGATAGCAATCGTACCAAGATCAAGATGCTTTGTCTCTTTTTGCGAAACAGGCACATATCCCTGTCCTTTTCCGACAGTAATATCCATAGTGAAAGCTTTTTTGTCATCAGTCACCGTTGCAATGTGCATGTCAGGATTTACAATGTCAACATCTGCGTTCTTTTCAAAATCTTTTGCAGTGATAGGACCTTTCCCTTTTTTTGTAAGCGTCAATGTTACAGGTTCATCACTATAGACCTTTACTGCCAATTCCTTTAAATTTAAAATAATTTCAATCATGTCTTCCTGTACACCCTCAACAGCAGAAAATTCATGTTGCACACCGTCAATCTTTACTGATTCAACAGCAGATCCAGAAAGTGAAGACAGAAGTACACGTCGAAGTGCATTCCCAAGTGTTGTCCCATACCCCTTACTACATGGGGTAACCACAACCTGTCCGACGTTTGCATTGTCGGTATCGTTAAATTCGATAGTTGTTGGAAGTGGGATGTTGTATTCCATAGATTGATATGGTTATATACCCTGCGAGGCAAGGTTGGTGACAGGTTTTTTAGCGAGTTGAGTAGTATTCGATAATGAGCTTCACATCAAATACGTTATCAAGATCATCCTTTATTGGCTGTGTCAAGACTGTTCCCTTTTTTCCTGCAGCATCTACCTTCAGCCATGATGGGGCGGTAGCATTCGTGAGTTGTTCAGTAATTGTTTCAAAAATTTTCTTTGATTGTTTGTTTTCACGAAGTTGAATTTCATCCCCTACTTTTACCAAATATGATGGGATATTAAGTTTTTTTGCGTTTACAGTAAACATGCCATGATTTACAAATTGGCGAGCTTGCGCACGTGTTACAGCAAATCCCATACGATACACAACATTATCGAGGCGTGACTCAAGAACCTGATTCAAATTGACACCAGAATCTCCTTCTCGTCGGTTTGCTTCTTCTACATATCCACGAAATTGTCGTTCACGAAGACCATAGATGAATTTTGCTTTTTGCTTTTCATCAAGCTGCTTACCAAAACTAGATAGCGAAGTACGTCGGCGAGCACCATGCTGCCCAGGCTTTTGATTCAAACGCTTTGCTACTTTTGCAGCATTAGACTTCAGGCCGAGGTTTATACCAAATCGGCGAGCAATTTTATTTTTTGGACCTGTATATCTTCCCATACTTTTTTATTTCGTAAATTCGAAAGGATTCGTAATATGTATTAAACACGTCGGCGTTTTGGTGGGCGACACCCATTATGTGGGAGCGGCGTCATATCTTTTATAGATGTGACATTGAGCCCTTGCATATTGAGACCACGAATTGCTGACTCGCGTCCTCCACCAATACCTTTCACAAATACACTTACTTCTTTGAGACCATATGGCGCTACCATTTCCAACGCACGTTCTACTACTTTTGAGGCAGCATACGGAGTTGCTTTCTTAGGTCCTTTGAATCCAACCATGCCAGCACTTGCCCACCCAAGAACATTTCCATTTGCATCAGTCAATGTCACGATGGTGTTGTTAAACGTAGCCTGAATATACGCACGTCCAGTTCCAACTAGTCGTGATTGTACTTTTTTCTTTTTTGCTTTGGTTGTTTTTGTTGCTTTCGTTGCCATAAAACATTACAAGGCTAGACAAAATTACGTCTTTTGTGCTGAAGGTTTTTTACCGCTTGCTGCTTTGTTTCGAACATTTCCACGCACTGTACGAGAATTTGTTTTAGTACGTTGCCCACGAGCTGGAAGTCGCTTGATATGGCGAGATCCACGGTATGATTTAATATCTTTCAATCGTTTGATATTGGTTGCGACATCTCGACGGAGGTCACCTTCTGTTATATATCCACCTTCAAGAATAGCACGGATTTTATCTTCTTGCTCTTGTGTCAAATCTTTGACACGAACACTTTCATCAACACCTGCATTTTCCAAAATCTTTTTTGACGAAGTGAGGCCAACACCCTTCACATAAGTGAGCGCGATGACAACACGTTTTTGTTTTGGGATTGTAACTCCTGCTACACGCATACAAAACTATTAATTACCAGCGCTGGTGCGCTTTTTTTGCCCTTGTCGTTGCTTATGGCGAGGATTCTCACAAATAACATGAACAACGCCTTTACGGCGAACTACTTTACATTTTGCGCATCGTGGCTTTACGCCGCTGTGAACTTTCATACAAAATTTATACGGTCATTTAAGATACAAAAAATATCAACCACTGCCGTGATATCGTTGCTTCTCTCAATGACAGACCTGCCTATTCGCGAGAGAATGCTCCACCACACTGGTTGATATCCTTTTATTGTAAATCATGCTGTAGCTTAGTATCGATATGTGATGCGTCCCTTCGTAAGATCATATGTGCTGATCTCTACTTTGACTTCATCACCGACACCAAGTCGAATACGGAACTTTCGCATTTTGCCGGCAATCGTCGAAATGACCTCATGGTCATTCTCAAGCCGAACGCGAAATTTCGTCCCTGGAAGCGCTTCTTCAATCACGCCCCGAGCCTCGATCATGTCATCATTTTTTGCCATTTTCTTCAGTTCAATTAGCCTAGGCACAAGTCTACAGGAATGCGTTTGTCCTGTCAAGCCTCACTTCTGCCAAGATGTGTGAATAAGTTAAAATCATGTGAATACATAGCTAGTATAGCAAAATATCTGCATTATACAAGTACCTTGTCTATATATTCAATTTCCTATGCAACACGACATATGTAGGACTTTCATAGACGCGTTCAAAATACGCTGCTGAAAATATGTCTGTATCGAAAACTATTCTTTTTTCCTCAATACCCTCAATAGGCTTATCCAAATGGAAATATAATACATATTGTCCTTCTTCTATAGAAAAAATAAATTGATCTATAGGTCCAAAAGCTGCATTGGTGACAATATCATAGGCTTCTTCCGGTGACGCAGCGTGTGCAAGAGACACAATAGTCTGGTACCTCACTGAAAATATACTTGCTGGGTGAGCATTATGCTGATTGAAATATATATAGTGATTCACGGGAAACAGAGACAACATCTGTGGTGATGTACTCAGCGTGACCAACTGAGACCCATTGCCTAGCTCTCTGAGTGCGTCTACAAGCTCTACGGTATGCCGTGGAAATGTTTTGGATTGGACCATATTTTTTCTCACCGTAGGATCATCCACAAAAAATCCGAATATGGCATGAGTCATAAGCAAGAGCATGCCAACATACGAAACTACTTCTCGCAAGTGGGAATATGATAGAGCTTCAAATGTTTCCCAAACATACGATATCGCCCAAGCAAGACCAAACGATACCACAACAGGTGCAAGTACATAAAAACCTCGAAATTCTTGAAACGGAGTTGAAAAAAAGAGCAGTAATGATAAACCGAGCCCCCACCAGACAAATGCAGCTCCCAAAAAGGAAAGCAATATTTTTGAAATAATCTCTTTTTTAAAAAACCACAACAAAGAAATGAACCCGAGAAACAAGAGTATCTGTTGAGATGAACCAAATTGTGTTAGAGGAAGCCAAAGAACACTATTTTCAGGAGTATAGAATGTTGTCTGCCAACTTTCCATACCTACGGTAAGGTATGTGTATACGAGTGGTCCCCAAAAAGGAACTGCAGTAAGAATACCTATGCTGGCGACCTTACTCAAGGTTCCTATGTATCGGATAATGTCTTCTTTTTTTAAAAGACTCAATAATAACAAAAACACAATTGCGGCAAATACCAGCCACAAATAATACGTCATAAAAATCAAACCAGCAATCACGCCAAACAAAACCACTTCTTTTTTTGAAAGCTTCTTTTGTGATGCCTTGATAAACAACGCAATGGTCCAGATGACTGTGGTAAAAGCAGCACAGACCTCATATGGTTTTCCTATGAGGAGATCAATCCCAAGCACACTCATAATAATAAGTGGCGTGACGAATGAAAAAACAAGTAACCGTTTTGATGAAACAAGCCCTTTCAACAAAAAACGTTGCGTAACATATGCACCAATAGGAAATACAAAGAAAAAACTAGCTGCAGCAAATTTCGCCATTTGCACACCATTCCAGCCAAATATCTTACCGGGTATACTAAACAACCAAAAAAAACCTGGTGGATAAAATGGAGGGAAATTATGAAAAGCAAAATCAGCTCCAAATCCGACATGGGCAAACGTGTTATACATGGCAGCAATAGTAAGTTCATCACCTTGGAGTCCCCAAAATAGTAACTGTCGATCATTGACAAAAAGGATGTACGAGACAGCGGACAGCACGCCAAACCAAAGCAAAAACAAGACAGGGTTTTTTTTCTTTATAAAAAAATATCCCCCAATAACAAAAACAATACTTATCAGTTTGATTGCGGCGAGAACATGAATATCAAAAAATGTCATACGCGACTATGCGTCACCAGGAACATGAGTGTTTTCACTTTCTTCCTCATTTATGCAGAAAACCCAATGCCGATACAAAAAGAAATTCCATCCGACGGCAAGCACAATCGTGCAAATTCTTACCAGACGATAATCAATGCCCATGTGCTCATTAAAAATAAACATAAAGAGCACAGCGAGCGCATAATTGAACACAAAAAGCATCAAATATCTCACCAGCTGTGTATGGGGCATTGCCGTATTTTTGAATGTCCAAAGCTTGTTTATCGTAAAGTTAAATACAATGAGAATGATCTGATTCAAAATAACAGCAATATATGGGGCGATACCAAACTGTTCTCGAAACAACGTGAGTGTTCCCAGATCTAGAATAACGCCAAGAATACCGACAATGAAATACTTCATGAATGCATGTCGGGCATCGATTGCATAACGGATAATTTTTTTTACCATGTTATTCAAGTATTGCACGAATTCGACGTACCCCCGCAGACACAGCTTCTTCCTTCGTGATTTTGAATGTACCAAGAACACCGGTATGTTCCACATGTGGTCCGCCACAAAATTCCTGACTAAATGTTGGATGAGTAATGTCTGCTTTCATCGAGACATCAGGATCGCCAATGGTATACACCTTCACTTTTTCTTCGTATGAATTATCAAACAATCCAATAGCTCCTTTTGCACGTGCTTCTTCTACAGAAAGCATTTGAAAACTCACTGGATAATCTTTTTTGATTGCCGCATTGACGAGATCTTCGATTGCTTTGATTTCTTCATCCGTGACCTTCTTGTCATACGCAAAATCAAATCGAAGACGCTCTGGCGTGATATTACTTCCCTTTTGGAAAGCATCTGGTCCGAGGAGTTCAAGGACTGCAGCATGGAGAAGATGTGTCGCTGTGTGATACTGGATACTCATGTCAGAGTGATCTGCTAATCCACCTTTAAACTTTTTATCCATGCCTTGTCGTGAGACGGCTTGATGTTCTTCAAAGATCTTATCGTAAGAATAGGTCAATTCGTTTTCATCAAATGCTGACTCTGGAAATGTTTTTTGAAGCAAATCGGTAAAAATTTCAAAAGGCAATCCGAACGTCTGATAGAGATCAAAAGACATCTTCGCAATGTGATCAATCATCTGTTCACCACCCTTTTCAATCTCAGCCGTAATATCAGTTTCAATCTTTCCAAATTCTTTTTCTCCTCTTGCCAAGGCACTTCGAAACTTTTTTTCTTCACCATCAAGCACGTCTTCAATCTTTGCTTGTGATTCTTTTAGATTTGGGTATGCCTCTTTATATGTCTCGATAAATGCCGCCGCAATAGGAGCTGTCACTTGTTTTTCAATACCAAGCTTATGCCCTGCACGGACGGCTCGTCGTACGAGACGTCGTGCAAAATAGCCTTGATCTTTATTCGACGGATACACGCCATCCCCAATGAGGAACACCGCAGCACGCAAATGATCCAGCATGATGCGATAATTGTGTGTGACATCACTATCTTCGCCGTATGTTTTTCCAGATTGTGCTGCGATGATCTGTCGTGGTTCTTCAAACAGATCAATCAAAAAGACATCTGGATTTTTGTTCATTGCAGCGACAATACGCTCCAGTCCCCCACCGAAGTCAACATTTTGTTTTTCAAGTTTTTCAAATCCGGTCTCCGTTCGTTTGTACGCCATGAAGACACTATTTGCAATCTCCATAAATCGTCCACAGTCACAATTTGGATGACAGTGTGCTCCCCACTTTGGGTCATGTTCGCCACCGAAATCGTAAAACACTTCAGTATCAGGTCCACAGGGATCACCGATAGGTGTTGTTGCCTCAGATCCACCACGACTCCACCAATTTTTCTTTCCATCAAAAAAGAAAATACGTTCGCCTTCCTTCATGCCACGTTCATAACCTGCTGCTTCGGATCCCATCTGTGCTGTTTCAGAAGAAATGCCTTTTTCTTGAAATAACTTCTGCCACAGTTCTGCTGCTTCTGTATCTTTTGGAATATCAAATTCATCATTGCCAGCATAACACGTGACATACAATTTTGACGGATCAAGACCAATATCTTCTACCAAAAATTGAAATAGCCAAGGAATTTGTTCTTTTTTAAAATAATCACCAAACGACCAGTTTCCCAGCATTTCAAAAAATGTCGTATGACGATTGTCCCCTACTTCTTCGATATCTTGTGAGCGAAAACATTTTTGTGAATCAGTCAGGCGCGAACCAGATGGGTGTGGCTGCCCGAGCAAATATGGCAAAATAGGCTGCATGCCAGATCCGGTAAACAATGTTGTTGGATCATTTTCTGGAACAAGTGAGGACGACGGAATAATCGTATGTCCTTGTTTTTCAAAAAATGAAAGATACTTGCTTCGGATATCGTTTGCAGTCATAGCTATTACTCTTTAAAAAATTTATATGCGACAAACACGAGCAGTCCAACACCCAAAATCAAAAATACCTGGGTAAAGCCAAAGCTATATGCATTTTCATTTCCTGAAAGTCCGTACATATTTTAGAATATTGAATATAGAATGTGGAATGTCCCGCAAAGCGGGATCCCGCTCTGCGGGGTAGAATTTTTCTACAATGATTCTTTATAAAAATTCTAGTTCATCCTGGTTATCTTGGTAATCTGTGTTCTATCTATTTTATAACGCCACCACCTAAACAAACTCCATCTTTATATAGCACAGCAAATTGCCCAGGTGTAACCGCGCGTTGCTTCTCAATGAAGAGCAGCATTACTTCCCCATTTCGTTCAGTAACTTTCACATCCTGCAACTCCTGTCGATGACGAAGTCTTACTTTACAGTCTAGCGAAAAAGCAGACACATGTCCATTTTTCTCTAGCCCGCCCGGCGCAGCTTTAGCGAAGTCGGGTCCAGATATCCAATGCATATCCTCAACTTCAATTTCCTTCTTATACAACAATTCTGAATCTTCAAAACCAACAACCAGTTCATTGGCACCAAACTTTTTTTCAACAACGTACAATGGTTCCTTATTCTGCATTCTACCTTCTACATTCAACATTCCAACGTGTCGTTGCCCAATCGTATAAAACGCCAACCCTTCATGTTCACCAACAACCGTGCCGTTTTCTGTGACAATAGAACCAGGATTTTTACGAATTTTTTGTTGCAAAAAATCTTTCATCGGCATTTCCCCGACAAAACAGATCCCCATGCTCTCCTCTCGCTCCGCCGTCGGCAAATCAAACTTCCTCGCCATCTCCCGCACTTCTGTTTTCGTATATTCGCCAAGCGGAAACATAGTATGTGAGAGTTGTTCTTGCGTAAGCTGATGCAAAAAGTATGTCTGATCTTTGTCTTCATCCTTTGCAGCACACAGTTCATAGTTCGTATGTTCGTAACTATTCGTAGTTCGTACTCTGGCATAATGCCCAGTCGCCATCGCATCAAATCCCATCTCCAAAATTTTCTTAAGCCACGCATCAAACTTGATAAACTTGTTACACATCACATCTGGATTTGGAGTACGTCCTGCCTCGTATTCTGCGAACATGTAGCCCATTACCCATTCTTTGTATTCTTTTTCAAAATCAAGTGTCAAAAGAGGAATCCCCAGCTGCGCAGTCACACGCATGGCGTCTCTTCGATCTTTTTTCCACTGACAAAGCCCTGATACATCTTTTGTATCAGACCATTGCTTCATATAGGCACCCGTCACATCGTATCCTTGCTGTACGAGAAGTGCGGCCACAACAGAAGAATCCACACCACCACTCATCGCAACAAGGACTTTTTCTTTTTTCATATTACAATTCCACGGACTTAATTTCATCTTTCAAAAGTCTAGCACGTTCCTCTTCAAAGGGTCGAATCAAATCACGTTCTTCATTTATTTTTTTTGCCGTATCAGTGTTAAAGTGATATAGCCATTCATAATGTAAACGCAAATTTAACATCTGTCGTGAAGGATCATCTTTATGAAATTCTTTATTACGTTGCAAACCAATTTCCCCCAGTCCATCAATTTTATCCGCATCCCGAAGAATATATGCACTTGTATACTCATTTGCTTCATCATTCCAATGATTTCGAACCGCATACAACAATTCAATTTTTTCTGTATCAGTCAAGAGAGAAAAGCGTTCATCTTCACAAGACCATTGTTGAAGCAATTCGTATGACAATTCATGATGTGTTTTTGTTGCATCAAATCCTGAAAATTGTTCTGGATATTTTTCAATTGCCCGACCAATATCATGAAGCCATCCTGCAAGTGTTGACAAAAAAGTGTTTTTTCCTTCGTGATGTGCAATATATGATGCATAGTCAGCAACACGCTCAGCATGATGAAATCCATGTACATTGTCAGGACATGCTATCGATAATGTTCGAACCTTCCCTACCACAAATTCCAAAATTTCTTGTTCTCTCTCTGAAAATGCCATAGACACAACTTTAAGATTCAGTATGTTTTTCAAGACGAGATTCACCGTAATGACATCTCTGTAAAAACAATAAAAACCACAGCATCCCTGTCAAAAAAGTTACCACCGTAGAAAAGACTAAACCAAGCGAAAAATACACAAAACAGAGCACAAACAATCCCAGCACAGTAGGAATAGATGTCGCATGATGCACATGCCCTTTTTTATGCTTATATCCATGATATATCTGAGGAAGCATCGCAAGGGAGAGGACAATACTGACAATAGTAATGGTGATATCTTGCCAAAGCATAGAAAATTCTAAAATAACAACAAAAGTATAGCTCAACTGAGCAAAAAAGTAAATACTTCAAACAACGAAAGATTGCGCTTCGCTAAAACTATATTTTTCTTCGAAAAATAAAACTAAAAAATTGTTTATATAAAAAAATTCGATGGATTACATCGAAATTCCGCTATGTGGAGCCAATCTTCAATCTTTTTTGCGAAGCAAAAGGAATCTTTTAGTCTTTTAATCTTTCTTGATAGATTTGCAGTTCCCCAGGGCACAGAGCTGCAATAGCTACAAAGTGCCCTGGAGGAATTCCTCAACCGATGCAGTAGAAAAAGAAGTCGACGCCGAATGCGTCGTCGGCACAACCGACGTCGACTCCAACAGCATCAGGAGGAACTCAAGAGTGAGGCGGTTTTTTGCTCGTTTCCCCGCTTCACGTGGAACACTATAGAATAGGACGCAAGAACTTGTCAATAGGAAAAAGTTGAAAGATAAGCCACATTCTGATATGATGGCTCTGGTATGGTAATAGACCAAAGCCAACTTGAACTGTTGAAAACGGCCATTTTTTATGGTCTTTTGTCGTGTACCGTGGCATTCCTCTGGACGCCACTCCTCACAAAATTGCTCTACAAATACAAAATTACCCGTCGAGGTGAATATGATGCGAGCCTGGGCATAGAAGGACGGCAGACAAAATCAGGCGTCCCTATCATGGGAGGCCTTGTTGTAATTATCACAGTGACATTATTAACGATTGTGTTCAACTGGGACAGAAGCTTCACTTGGGTTCCTATTGGCGTCATGCTCCTCGCCGCACTCCTTGGCGGGGTCGACGATGTGATGAATATCTATGGGAAAAAACGCCGCCTCAGAAAAATCAGCCAAACCATCCGCCTGATCCGCGTGCACAGTGATTGGCGCCAACGCATCTGGCTCACCCTCACATTGCCCTGGACTGCATTCAAGCGCACATCACTCTGGCTCGGTTCTCATCCTGGCAAAGGATTGCATGTGCACGAACGATTGCTCTTGCAATTTCTTGCCGGCGGCGTGACTGCGTGGTGGGTGTATTTCAAACTTGGAGAACACTGGCGTGAAATCCACATACCATTTGATGGCTATGTGAACATCGGCTGGTGGATCATTCCGCTCATTATTTTCTTTGTCATGGCATCTGCCAATGCTGTGAATTTCACAGACGGTATGGACGGTCTTGCCGGGGGTTCGCTGATTACTACATTTTCTGCATTAGGATTGCTTTCCTGGATTTATGGGTACCAAGAAATCATGATTTTGAATGTTATGACCGTCGGCGCGCTTATCACCTATACGTATTTCAACGTGAAGCCTGCCAGATTTCAAATGGGTGATACAGGTTCTCTGGGTCTCGGCGCTCTGCTTGCTATCAATGCCATTGTTATAAACCAAATGCTCCTTTTGCCACTGCTCGGATTTATTTTTTATGTAGAACTTGGCAGTGTGATGGTACAAATCTTCGGTCGCTATCTCCTCGGGAGACGAATTTTCAAAATGGCACCACTCCATCATCATTTTGAACTACGTGGATGGAGCGAAGAAAAAGTCGTTATGCGATTTTGGTTTATCCATATGGCGGTGGTGTTGCTGGGAATCTGGATAGCACTATTCTAGCGATAAGCAGAGTAAGCAGAATAAGCAATAAGCTTACTCTGCTTACTCTGCCTATTCTGCTTACAAAGTTATGAGCGACTATCTTGTTTGGGCTGAACAACGAATCACTGACTTCTCCGAAGCAAACATAACCGCAATGTATGATCGCGGTTTTGTTTGTGTGCGTCCTGAAAATGGATTGATGCAACAGACCAGAAGCATCCGCATTGATCTGTCAAAATTTGAACTTTCGAGCGAAAACAAAAGAATTTTGCGAAAAACAGAAGACCTTGATCTTACAATACACACACTCCCCTATAAAAACTATACATGGGAAATAGGAAAAATGGGAAAAGATTTTTATGAACAAAAATTTGGTGATGGAACATTTTCTGCGAATAAAATAAAAGAATTGTTGACTGGAAAGCGGGATGATTTTAATCGATTACTTTGTTATGTCATCCCGAACGAAGTGAGGGATCTTTCGGAGGAGACGTCTAGTGAATTAACACGAAACTCAAAAGGTGTGAAGCTCTCGGCTTCGAAAGATCCTTCGACTTCGCTCCGCTCCGCTCAGGATGACAATGCCGTAGGCTACTGCATTGCCGTGGAAACACCCGAAATCCTACACTACAGCTACCCATTCTACATTCTGCATTCTACATACACCAATCTAGGAATGGGCATGATGCTTCGCGCGATTGCATATGCAAAAGAACAAAACAAAAAGTACATCTACCTCGGTTCGTTTCAACGTCCTGGAGATATATACAAATTGCAGTTTTCTGGCATGGTGTGGTTTGATGGAGAGGTGTGGAGAGATGATTTGGAGGAATTGAAAAAATTAAACTAAACATGTTTTATGACTAAATATAAGATAGAAACAGATTTTATTTTTCAAAAGACTAAGAAAAAACTTTTTTCAAAAAAGAACCATTTTATTACTATTAAAAATAATCTTAAACAGAATGAATCCTATACAATAGGTATCAGAATAAAAAATTCAGGAAACAACACTTTACCTCAGGCTACAATCAAAAATTTAAAGATCCGACATTTAAGCATTGATTTATCACATCAAGAATTTGAGGATTATGATATGTGCATTAATAACCTAATTCCTGGAAAAACCGAAATTATTTGGTATCCGATGAAATTTGTCACTCTCATGAATGGTTTAATTTGGCTTAACGCGAAAATTGAACCAAAAAACATTTCCGAAGAGCAAATAACTACTTTCCAAATTGATTCTATAGGACAAGCAAAAAAATATGAAAATAATGAAATAGGGAGTGAACTTTACGTTATCTCTGAAGTAGAAAAAAAACAAACAATAACTAATTCTTTACTTTTACTACTAACAATAGTTACAACGATTCAGGCCGTATTTGGTTTCAAAAAAGTAATTTCATGGTTTTTTAGCTTAATACTCTTTTCCCTCGAAAAATTTTTATTGGCAATTCAACTTATTGCTAACTTAATAAAATGAAACACATCCACTTCATCGGCATCTGCGGCGTCGCCATGTCAGCACTCGCTATCGCCTATAACAAACGCGGTTATAAAGTAACTGGATCTGACAAAGGCTTTTATCCACCTGTTTCTACAAATTTGCAAGAAGCTGGTATTGAGTTTTACCCAGGTTGGCATGTGGAAAAGATGACTGCTAAGGGTGATCCAGATGTTGTGATTGTCGGAAATGTCGCAGGATCGGAAAATCCAGAATGGCAATACGTGCAAGAACACCAGATAGAATACCTCTCATATCCAGAAGCCATTGCAAAAGATTTTGTCCAAAAAAATTCTATTGTCTGCGCAGGCACCTACGGAAAATCCACAAGTGCTTCTATTCTGTCGTGGGTCCTCCTCGAAGCTGGCTTTGACCCAAGCTATATGTTTGGTGGCATCAGTCTCAATGATATTCCAGCAGCAACAATTGGCGACAGCGACTACTCTGTCCTCGAAGGCGATGAATACAAAAGTGCAAGATGGGACAACGGCGCAAAATTCTTCCATTACTCCCCTACTCATCTGCTTTTGACTTCTGTTGTTTGGGACCATGCAGATGTGTATCCGACAGAAAAAAGTTATGAAAACGCGTTTGAAAAACTCGTGAAAGGACTTCCAGAAAATGGACGACTTGTGGTTTCAGAAAAAGTACCCGAACAAATTGCCAAATTGCCAAATTGCCAAATTGTTACTTATGGAAAGGGCGAAAACAATGATTATCGCTACGACGATGTAAAAACGACAAAAGAAGGGACATCATTCACCATTTACAACAATTCAAACACCTACAACATTTCAACATCAAGTCTAGGAGACTACATGGCCGACAACATGACAGGATGTTTTGTCATGGCTCACCAACTTGGGATGAAACCAGAAAACATCATCAAACATCTGTCAACATATAAAAATATCAAGCGCCGACTCGAAAAAAGATTTGATGGTGATATCACTGTCTTTGACGACATTGCACACTCCCCTACCAAAGCAGAAAAAGTATTGGAAAGTATCCGAAAGTTATATGATGGAAAAATCTTCGTCGTCTTCGAGCCAAACACCGGCAATAGAAAACCAGCATCACTGCCCGGATACGACAATGCCTTTGTCAGCGCAGATGAAGTCATCATCCCTCGCCTCTCACGTGTGAAAGTAGATGAAGAAGATCCAGACAAACCAATCTACGGCAAAGAACTTGCAAACGCGATTGCAAAAACGCACAGCAACGTTCACTTCATGCCAAACGATGATGAACTCGTCGAGTATCTGCTACAAGAAACAAAAAAAGGCGATGTTGTCGCCTTTCTCGGAAGTCATGGATTTCGTGGGATGATTTCGCAGCTGGTAAGCTAATAAGCAGTAAGCAGAATAAGCAAATAAGCGATAAGCAAACTTAGACCGTTCCTTCTCCTTGTAGGAGAAGGACAGGATGAGGTCTCAACCGTTCATAATTTAGATATGCTTTGCAAGTGCTGAGACCTCTCTCTGTCTCTCTCCTAACAGGAGAGAGAACGTACTAACAAGCTCGTCCTATTTCCCCTCCTCTACAATTTCTGCTTCAAGATGCTCTTCCTCCATCTTCGTCACTTCTAGCGTAATGCCACACATCTGACATTCTACGACATGTCCAACAGCAAGATCAGGATATGAAGAAAGGTCGACATCGTTTTTGCATTCAATACAGGTAAGCATCATACAATAGTTGCGTTAAGAGCTCAATGAATGATAGGATAGCAGATGTTCAACGATTTGGCAACATAGCATATTTCCCCATGAAGACGCCACAGCAATCAAATCCAAACCTTGCAAAGGCACTCGGCACACCGAGCGTATTTTTGAAACGCGAAGACGAGCATCCATACGGATCACACAAAGGACGTTCTATCCCTCACATGATGAAAACGTATGTGAAGCGTGATGGAATTCGTGATTTTGTCATTTCAAGCTCTGGCAATGCGGCACTTGCTGCCATCCGCATGGCAGTAAAGCATAATCAGAATAATCCTGAAAAACAAATTACATTGCGAGTGTTTGTAGGAAATAATATCGATGAAAAAAAATTGCAAAAACTGCATTTTGAAATCAGTACTCAGACATCTGACATCAGTATTGAACAAGTTGAAAGACCAAAGCAAGAAGCATTCAAACTTGATAAAGAAGGAACCGCGAAATCGCTCCGACAATCCACCGATGACCTCGCACTTGAAGGATATCACGAACTTGCGTATGAACTCATGAAAATTCCAGATCTCAAAGCAGTCTTCATTCCTACTTCTTCTGGAACCACAGCTCAAGCTCTTGCAGAAGTATTTGCAAAAGAACAACCGTTCACACAAGTTCATATCGTACAAACAACAGCGTGTCACCCACTTGCTGAAGCCCTGGGTGCCACGTCTCTCCCCCTTACCAAGGGGGAGAACAAGAGGGGGTCTATCGCCGGAGCGATCGTCGACAACGTCGCTCTTCGCAAATCAGCAGTTGTTGAAAGTATTACAAAAACACATGGCAACGGATGGATCGTGACAGACGAAGACATCACCTCCGCACAACAAATAACACAACAAACAACGGGCATTTCTATTTCACCAAATAGTGCACTCGCTGTTGCAGGATTGAAAAAGGCAATTGATACGGGAACAACGTTTGAAGGTGCTGTTGCATGTGTGATTACAGGTGCATAACTTACAATATACTTTGGGTGAGTCAAAAAGGAGGTTCACGTGAATCAGGTACATACGTGCCCGAAACATCGTGGCACTCTGGTAACTCCGACAGATACAACATGTCACAATCATGCTGGATCACTTCAGCAACGATTCCATAACATGCACTGTCGTCACCTACATTGCCCATACGCGCTGAAAAGCGCGGAAAGGCACATAGACGTCCCCACGCACGAGCCAAGAAATTGGCTGGAGCGTGTGCTCAAATTTCTGAGCAGCTAAACAACGGGTTTCGTTCATCGAAGCCCTCACCCAAAGTATATGGTAAAAAACGTTCGAGACATCTCGAGCGTTTTTTTTATTTCCTAGTTTCAGGTTCCCAGCTACCAGTCCCAAATTATTTCACCACCAAATCAATCCCCTCACTACAATCCAATAATAGACTTCCATCACAGGATTTCCAACATACAAGACCAATGGATGTTCTGTTTCTTTTTCTTGAAAAAATATTCCCCGAGCAACGTTATGCAAAAATTCCCTATCAGTAATTTTTCTTGTTTTCTGAATCTTCAATCGCTTGTTCCACCACAGTTGCCAATGTTCTTTTTTACACCAATACTGATACACCTTTTTCTTTTCACCAGCCCACCCACCTTTTATCGCAAAGAGCCAGAGACCGAGCTCCAGTAGGACAAGGATAGGAAGTAAAAGCAGTAATGTAGGAATGCGATAATATAACAAAAGCAATGCATACCTATTTCTCTCCATCCAAAAATATTTTGATATGCTTTTACTAAATTGATATTTGTGAAAAAATTCTGCATCCTTTATCAGCACAGTTCTGTACTGTTGCATTTTTAATCGTAATGAATAGTCTGTATCTTCGTGATAGAGAAAATAATCTTCATCCCATAACCCGTATTCTTTTAGCAAATCCGTTCTGAGCATCGTACCAGCGCCACTAAGATATCCAACGTCAGCAACGGCAGGAACATCTACGGTTTCTTTTTTCCAGCGGTAGTAATTGCCATATCCAAAGCCGAGGTAATGAAACGCATTTCCAGCAGTATTTACCAAATCCGTCTCAGGATGGAGTAAAATCATTGGCTGGCTAGCACCAATTTTTTTATCAGCTTCCATTGCATCAACCATTTTTTCAATACAATTCTCTCCGAGGTATGCATCACCGTTGTGCAGGAACACATAGTCATATCCATTGTCTATCGCCCACTGCATACCCAGATTATTTCCACCAGAAAATCCCAAATTTTCTTTTTGTGGGAGGAATGTTGTATGAGGCAACTTGTCCGCGTGTTTTGCCAACGTTTCTTCAATGTACGGCACCGCAGATACATGCTCTGGTCGATGCGTATTGTATACGAGCAAAAATTCAATAGCATTTTTTGGATATGTTTGCGAGACAACACCAGCAATAGCATCTTCGAGATACTGCTGAGGCTCCTGATCCCAGAGGAGATACATGATGACGACTTTATTCCGAGCAGAACGAAGCAGCGGCGAGGAATCTGTTGTATGCGTATCGTTCATCATAGTTCGTATCTTCGTAAAATTTCGTAGTTCGTACTCTTGCGTACGTTCGAGGTTAATAATAAAATCTACTATTCCCTCGCCATTTCAAAAAATACTTGAGCCAACTCTTGATATGCTGTCGTGCATATTTGTTTTTCAGTAAAGCATTCACAATACCAGGTACTTTTGCAGAAGCACGCTTATGCACATGAGAAAGTGAAATATCGTGCACATAATATACTGGCCAATGTTCTTCCCACATGCGTCGACACCAATCTGAGTCTTCTGCATACATCCAAAAGCGTTCATCAAAGACACCCACAGCATCAATCGCTTGTTTTCGTACAAACATAGCTGACCCCATAATCCAATCAACTGGCTGTGTCTTATCATGATCAAAATCTTTCATCAGAAAATTGTCTGCAATTTTTTTTCCCTTTCCTTTATTTCCTAGAGACGTTCTGCTATACACAGGTTGCAAAAAAGTTGGAAATCGATAGCACGAGTATTGCAATGTCCCATCCGGATAAAAAATCTTTGGTCCCATGATTCCCACCTTTGGGTGTGATTCCATATATGAAAAACATTTCTGCAAAAACCCTTGACCAGCGGGAAACGTAGTATCTGGATTGAGGACAAAATAATAGGTTGCGTCTACTGCTCCTATAGCTTTATTGTGAGACTTTCCAAATCCTTCATTTTTTTCCTGACGAAGTACGGTGATATTGGAAAATTTTTCCTTTACTATAGGCTCAATATCTTCTGCAGAATGATTGTCAACGATCACCACAGCGACATCAAGCCCACTGTCTTTTGAATCAGCAAAAAGGGACGTAAGACATCGTACGATGTCTTCAGCCTCGTTTGTATTTACCATTGTGATACAAATATCGTGCATAGTATGATTATTCCAATCTTTAGTGTCATCCTGAACTTGATTCAGGATCTGTACCACTTCAGACGTCCTCAATATGAAAGATTCTGAATCAAGTTCAGAATGACAATTTTCTTTCAAAACCAACGTCTCAACCCTTTCCAATACATTTTTCTACTCTTTACAATAGCCTTTCTCGCTCGTCGTGTATATCCCACATGTTTCAATATTTCAAACCAACCAAGGAAAATCGTGCGCGGATCAGTAAACAAAATAAATCCAAATTTCTTTGCTTCGTACCAAAAAATGAATGGAAGATCACGCAACACATTTTGCCAGTATTCATTTTTATACAGTGTCCGCAAATGATTTTTATATGAATGAAATCTGATATACGGTGATTGTCGACGCTTATTTTTTATTGCGGCAACATCGGTATGTTTTTTTGGTGCCGCACCGGTACGATCATGATACGCTACACTTTTCAGCAAGACATATGAGGTAAAGCCAGCATTACGCATGCGATATGCCAAATCAAGATCCTCTTTATACGAACCATACGTAGGATCAAAAATGGCATCCTCTGGCAAGAGCAATGTATCAATCATTTTTTTCCGAAACATCGCAAGCGCACCAGACACACCAAACACTTCAACATACGTCTTCTCATATAATCTCTGCACATCCGTACTTGCACTTGCCTCTTCCCAAGTGTATTGCGCGAGCCATTCTACGGCACGTCTATTTCTAAAGAGTCTCACCCCAATCGCATCGATATCTCTTGTGTATCCAGCCTTTGCAGCGACGTCTCTCTCTTGTTGTTTTTTTGCTGATGCGTCTACTTGTGCGAAATCCCATCTCATGAGCCGTGGCGCAACAGACGCAACATCTTTTTGTTCATCAAGAAAAGACACCATATCCGCAAACACGGTTGGTTCGAGATACATGTCAGGATTGAGCATGAGAAAATACGCAGCATCGGATACTCGATAGGCTTTATTATGCGCTTTTGCAAATCCTTCATTTGTGTCACTATGCAGGATGCGATAAGATCTTCCCATTTCTTTTGCAAATCCTTCTGCAACAGAGATGACATCTCCATCAGCAGCATTATCAACAATCAGCAGTTCCCAATCTTGAAACGTCTGCTTTTTCAGAGAATCAAATAAATATGGAAGATACTTTGCTTCTCCCTTACTATAGAGCGCGAGACTTACGGTGAGTTTATTCATAAGATGAATACTGATATTCAGATAATCCAGATCCACGGATTGATATATCTGTAAATCTGGATTATCCGTATATCCGGATACGTTATACTTTACTATGTATCCACGTTAATACAATGCCTACTGGTCGCGCAATTCTGAGCACAACAGCCTTCCAAGGGGCTTCCCACTTTGCAAAGTAGGCAATCATACTCTTGGTAAACCATTGTTGTTTTTGTACACTGGGAAATCTTTTAAATGTCTGTCCGACGTAGTCCACGCAAGAAATAATCGGTGTATAGACTACACGAAATCCCATTTTTTTTACTTCTCGACAAATATCAACATCCTCAAACCAAATAAAATATCTTGGATCAAAGATCCACCCTAGTCTATCAGCAATGCTCTTTCGTAACAAGAGAAACGATCCTCGTACAGAATCAACGTCTTGCTCCTTCTCAGGGTCAAACCCTTTGTACACATATCTATTCAACAATCCTGGAAATACATGAGAGAGCTTCAACACAATGGCAAGCTGATCAAGAAGTCCCGGAAATCTCCGCGGCAGTGCATCTTTTTGGATTGATCCGTCCTGTGCGACAAGCTTTGGACTTACGATACCAACGTCTTCATGCGATCGCATCCAGTCTACAAGTACTTTCAAAGATCCAGGCTCAAGGCGCATGTCAGGATTGAGAAGCAAGATAAATTCCCCTGTTGCTTTTGCATGCCCAGCATTATTCGCGGCACCAAAGCCAATATTTTTTCCATTTTCTATCACAATTGCGTGTGGAAATTGTGTTCTTACTTTTTCAAGAGAACCATCTGTTGATCCATTATCTGAAATAATTTGTTCGTATGCAATGTTTACAGCAGCACGCTGAACAGACTCCATTTGTGGAAGCAATTTTTCTCCGTCATTTGTGTTTACTGTGATAATAGATACATCCATACTTATATAGTATCGAGATATGCAAGCAATGCATCTTGCCAACGTCGCTGCACCGGTCCTTTTGTATTCAACAACATTGAATGCATTGGCGCTTTTGCAGGACGCGGAAACTGTGATGCAGGCACAGGGCTGACATCAATATCAATATTTTTTATGTCAAAAATTTCCTTTGCCCATCCATACCAACTACATCCTCCACTATTCGCACCGTGATAGATGCCAAATGGGTATGATTCTTCCAAGACTTTCTTTGTAAACAATGCGACGTCTGGTGCATATGACGGCGAACTTATTTGATCAGTTACAACATCAAGATGATCTTTTTCTGCGGCAAGGTGGATCATCGTATCCACAAAACTTCGCTTTGAGCCTTCCCCTACTCCGGCTTTCCCAAACAATCGAGAAATACGAATAATATATGCGTCAGCTTCCGCCTTCATTACTTCTGTCTCACCAAGCAATTTTGTCTCTGCATATCTACTGAGAGGATGAGGCGCAGCATCTTCTGCATATCCGTCAGCTTGTACACCGTCGAATACATAATCAGTAGAATAATGGACGAAAACACTTCCATGTTCTTTTGCATACAGTGCGAGTCGCCCAGGCGCAATACCATTTACTTCTGTTGCAAGATCATACACGGCAGCGTCTGTTTCTATAGTATCGACGGCGTTCACCGCCGCTGCGTTGATCACCATATCTGGTTGTTCTTTTTCAAACAATGCATTGACTGCATGTTCATCTGTAATATCACAGTCATCTTTATCGATCTGAATCACCGTATACGTATCATCACGCTCAAAAAGAGCAGCAACTGCCTGCCCCAGAGTCCCTTTTGCACCAAAAAGAAGAAGTCGTTTCATATACCGATATCTTAGCAGAATTGAGAGAAAAATCAAGGTAAACGAAAGACGTACCACATCTTCCAATTACCTCCTCCGAACGTGACCGCGGTCACGTTCGGAGCATCTCCTATAGCTTCTTTGGATCCCACGGACGAATCGCGTGTCCGCTATACAGACCGTCGTTGATGTAGACATCCACATGGACAAAATACCCATGAAGCACCCATGGCAGAAAGTGCTGATCGGCGGGGAGTGTGGGAATCGCGGGGATATCGTAAATCGAGAACCACTGCAATGCACCTTCTCGCCCGTTTGATGTGGGTATGCCGCTAAACTGCGTGACTCGATACATGCGAACACGACGAGTCAGACATCCATCCACAAACACGGTAAGCAGCCCGACATCTTCCGTTTCAAGTGCAGTGAGCCCAGTCTCTTCAAAGAGCTCAGCTAGTGCGCATTCGAGGAACGTCTGTCCGTCCTTCAACTTTCCACCAGGTCCATTCCACTTTCTATAATGGGGTGCATACGGCTGCGCCCCTTGTATCATCAGGACTTTCCCATCCCTGATCGGATACACGAGCACTGCGTCAATCATCGTGCACCTCCACTGTAGAAGCTATATCGTATCCTTATACAAAAACCTCCTTTTGTCAAACAAAAAAGCACCACATGTGATGCACTTTTGAAATGTGCCGGCGACTCTCTCGTGAGAAAGAGTCGCCAGCACGCACCTGAGGGTCTCCTTACCTGACCTCAGGCGTTGTCGATGTCCATGCCGAGTTCACCCTCCGCAAACAGGCGGAGACGCTCGATCTGGTTCGGGGCACTCCAGATGTCGAGGAGTCGCACCCAGTCTGTCAGCCGTGCCTTGGCTGCGTCGAGGTTCCCCTGGCTGACGAGCCAACGCATGTAGAACTCAACTCGGCCAGCGTGGTCCTTCGACTGGGTCTCACGCATGAAGTCGAGGTACTGGCAGTATTCGCCCTCGTTGAAGGCGATCGCCCCCGACTCCATAAGTCCAACACCGATCTTCGTCCGCACGACCCACCAAGCCGGCCCGCGGTAGTCCTCGAAGACGCCACTCAGAAGGTCGTACGCTTCCTCGTTCAGGGCATCTTGTCGCTCAGGATGGTTGCCATTGTGCTTCGCACACGCGGAAGCCGCATTGTGCAAAAGCAATGCTTTGACCTCGACAGGCCCAGTGAACGTTCCAGATGCATTCTCACAGCAGACACGAATAAACAGATCGAATCGCTCAAGTGATTCCGGATTGACATTGACCCCGTTCTGAACCTGCCGCTTACTGGCGGCGATACGGTAGTAATTGACAACCAGCTGCGAGGCATTGTATACCCCTGTCACGACGGCATACGCGTACAGATTTTGGTCGAGCAGCGACCTATAGAGCGCAGCCCCGTCACCGACGGGGACCTGCCCTTCTAGCATGAGCACTCTCGCCAGTTGTGGAATCACTTTCATCTTGGAACCTCACGGATCTTCTGCAACCACGACTTGCGGTGCATGAGAATAGAAGTAAGCATTGCTTCCACTCCCCTACACAACAAAAAACGCAGGATATCTGATCCTACGTTATTTTTTCTTTTTTGTCAATCTCTATGCTGCCAATCCATTTTCTCCCAAAATCTTCCGATACGCCTCATAATCCTCCAGATAATCACTTCGGTCAGGATTATAATTTGTTGAAGACAGTGCAATAAGGAGCGCATCATCAGAAAAATCCTTAAATCCATGCCAGACGAGTGCTCCTGTGACAATCGCATCACCAGGACCGTTCAATATAACATCTTCTTTCCCATTTCCCTGGTCAATAATCGCAGTACAACTCCCCTTTGCCATGATAAACATTTCATTCTCTTTATAATGACAATGCTGACCAGTTGCTTCTTTGCAATTCTGGATAAAATACACGCGCTTCACTTCCCAATCGATGTACTCTTTCAGTTCATTAAACGTATACGTCGCTTTTTCATTGACGAGTGTGTTGAGAGAAATTTTTCTAAAATCAAGTGTGTCCATATGCTTACGCAACGTGAGGAAATGGTTTTGTATCACGAGCATGCGCATCCGGTGCTTCATCACCAAACACATCCTCTTCATGCTTTTCTTGTTTTTTTTGATACGTTGGCGTGTGATTAATTTTAAATGCATCTTCTTGCTTTTCCCACAAATTCTGTACCCAATCTTTATTGGTAAGATACCAATTGATCGTTTCCGAAAGTCCAATTTCAAATTTGTCTCGGGTATAGGTTGGTTTCCACCCCAGTGCTTTGATTTTTGTTGCATCAATCGCATAACGCAGATCATTTCCCGGTCTATCTTCAACAAAGACAAGCATATCGCTTGGTTTGTTCATGAGCTCGAGAATAAGTTTTGCAATATCAACATTATTTCGTTCATTGTCCACGCCTACATTGTAGACTTCGCCAGGTTCACCTTTATGCAGCATGAGATCCAAGGCATTACAGTGATCATTTACATGGATCCAGTCACGAACATTTTGTCCATTGCCATGAATCGTAATCGGTTTATTTTTGAGCAATCGAAATACAGAAATAGGAATAAGTTTTTCTGGATATTGGAATGGTCCATAATTATTTGAACAGTGCGTCACAACCACAGGGGTCTTATGTGTCGCATAGTATGCATGGCAGAGCATGTCTCCACCTGCCTTTGCTGCAGCATATGGCATATTCGGCTGGATCGGTGTGTCTTCTCTGAAAAGACTATCACTATCAAGTTCAAGCGATCCATACACTTCGTCAGTAGATACGTTTACAAATTTTTCGAGGTGAAAATTTTTGACAAGGTTCAACAGCATCAACACACCAAACGTATTTGTCATCACAAACTCGCTACAGTCACCATGAATAGATCTATCCACGTGCGTCTCGGCTGCAAAATTGATAACGTGGGTGATGCCATATTGCTGCACAACATCAGTGAGCTTTACGTAGTCAGTAATATCGCCTTTGATAAAGGTGTAGCGTGAAGAATACTGAAGATTGTTTTCAATATCTCGAAGATTATCGAGATTCCCAGCATACGTCAGCTTATCATAGTTGACCACTTCGTAATGAGGATAGGTCTCGAGGATATGGTGGATAAAATTGGATCCGATAAACCCGGCTCCCCCACAAACAAGAATTTTCATACAAAATAATAGTCTCTAAAAGAATATAGCCATAATAGCATACGAAGGAGGCTTCATCAATACCTCGATGCAATGGTCATGAGAACACGTCAAAGGGTACATCATCACTCCTATCATGAAGAGGTTCATCTGAAAAAGATACCAAAACACTCTCGGTATCGAGTCTATTTTTTATAGCAAAGGCAACATAGGGCGGAACATGCACAATGCCACTGTCAGGTTCAAGATGAAACATCTTTTCTTTTCCACTACTCGGCTGGATAAATTTTGCATCGAGTTCCCCTACTTGTGCAAAAAAGACCATATTGGTCTTTGTAAAATACAGATTTCCTATAATTGCCTTTGGGAAGATGATCATCCGTGTGATATAAACGCCGCCAACACGAACCGATTCGAGGACACGAGTCTTCTTTGTATCATCTTTGTGAAAATGATACGTGGTGACAAATGGTTCGTCTCGCATATCAGAAAGTTATGAACTATTCTCGTGCGTATCGAAAAAGCGGTGTCGGACGAGTGACCATGCTGCCATGGTGTACCCATCAGAAATATCGCCACGCTTGATCATATCTTCAAATTCATCAGGGCGCCGATATAGGACATCAATCTCTTCCGTGTCATCTAATTGCTGTTCTTTCTGCTCAGTCACCTGTGCCAAAAATACATGAGCAGTCGTTTTGAGATATCCATTACTCGGATTGAATTCTCCAACCTTTACCCATTCTTCTGCTTCCCATCCTGTTTCTTCAAGCAATTCCCTTTGCGCTGATTCCAATGCAGTACTTCCTGCTTGTATCTTCCCTGATGGTAATTCAATACTTTGCTTATCTGATAAATATCGATGTTGCAATACAAGAACAATTCTTCCGTCTGGCATCACCGGTACAATACAAGACGACCCACGTGTTTCTAAATAATAATAATTTCCTTCTTCGCCATTGGGTTTTTCGTAAGTATCATGTTTGTACTGTGTCCATGGATTTTCATGAATTACTTCTTCACTTATTTTTTTAAGGTGTTTTGGCATATTACACAAACAACTTCGCAACATCATCAACATTCATCGCACCAGGGTTGTGTATGATGCCATGCATATTTGTCCCACCATCACCTTCCCAGCGTGGCAAAATATGAATATGAAGATGGGGTACGTCTTGTCCACCAGCATCCCCATGATTCCATCCAATATTGTAGCCATCAGGCTGCAACACATGTTCTATTCGCTCTGCCGTTTTTTTTACAGAAGGAAGCAGATCCTTTGCGATTTCTTCATTCAGATCAAAAATTGTTTCAGCATGTACTTTGGGAATCACAATGGTATGTCCTTTTGTTCGTGGATGGATATCCAAAAAAGCCAGTACATGATTGTCCTCATATACGGTATAGTTTGGAATTTCTTTGGCAACGATCTTGCAAAAAATACAATCTTTCATAATATATACTGATATATGATGCTATACCCATGTAGCATAACCTACAATGCAGCCGAATTCAAGGGCAATACCCGTGCATGCCACACAAAAAAACCAGGAGAGACAACAGGCAATACATCAAGCAAAATGGAAATTTCTTCTTTCAAATCTTCTGAAACAATATCAGGCAATACCACAAAACACTGGCTCCTTTCGGTTAAGGTAAACATTGATGTCACCGTATCATTCGTTGCGTCACCGTTCAAAAATGTCTCGTACAGTGCCACACGTTCATGCTGACCAAACTGCGAGTCAAGAGAGAAGTTGCCACCCACAATATCACCAGCAGTCACTGCCTCAAGCGGCAAGAGTACCCACGTGTCGGCAAGAACACACAGGTCATCTGAAAAACCACGCAATTCACTCGCAAGGAATGTTGCAACCGCATATTCATCTGTACTCGTACTGCGCATATCTGGTCCAGAAGCATAGGTACTGGTACTCGCCCATGCGACAATGAAAATACACACCCCAGCAAGGATTCTCCTTAGTATCAATGAACGATACCGAATGAGAGAAAAAAGCAATACCATACCAAGTGCAACAAATAGCAATGTGAATGTTGCAATATATGGATCCAGACGACGAATCAATGTCCTGTCTCCTGCTAATACAAACCAACCAATCTTATATGCACCAAGAAGTGATACAAGAAGCCAAGCAGACAAAAGAGACACAAACGATTTTTTCTCACGGACAAATACCATGACTGCGTAGAGCACTATCCCCCACATGCCAATCATGAATGGCATAAGCCACCATCGCCAGAGAGTAAAAATTGATGATACAAATGCATAGACGGGCGTATGATTAAACATGAGATTCCCGCTGAGCATATCATGTGGACGGATGCTACTGGCATAATACCAACCACTGAATTGCCCAAGTATCGTCTTCGTACTTTCAAAAAGAGATATGCCCGATGGGAACACGCTCGTATGTGCTGCCAATTCTATGATTGGAAATGCACAGGCCCCAAGCAGAGTCACCCAGAAAACCCACACCCACTGCCATACACCTTTTTTTATATGTAATCCAATCTGCGAGAATACCCACGCACCGAGAACAACAAACAGGAATAGTAAAAATGAAAGTGCGTATCCAAAAAGCAACAACACACTCAAAAGAATCAGCAATAATTTTTGTGACGAATGCGGACGCGCGAGATATTGCAACAAAAGCATGAACGTAAAAAGGAACGTCAACACGCCAAAACTCACAGGAAGAGATAAGGCACCAAGTGCCTGTAGTGGAAACGCAAGAAATGAAAGCCACGCAACGCATAATCCACCTCGCCATGAGTTCAGCACCAACCGACCTATACGAAACAATAGCAACGGAAATACGAACGACCAAATGAGTGGCAACATCCATATGTGAATAGTCTTAAACGAAATACCAGTCAATTGATGTGTGATAATACCAAGAGACCAAAATTGACCATATGAATACTTTTGCGGGATGAGAAACGCTTCAGGGATATCAACACCAGCTACCTCTCTCCAACGAGCCTCAGTACCAAACAATACCGGTGGAACAATCTCGCCAGCAGCAAGCTGTTCTTCAACACCCATATGCCGCCACACATCACCACCCCAGGGTAACCTATGGGAAAGCGGTATGTACAGATGTAATAAAAGACTATGGAATAAGATGAGCATCAGCACGTGTTTGGTCCCCATGCGAGAAAAAATCAACACACCGAGTATGGCAGTCAATACAAACACGAGAGGCAATATCGAGAGAGAAAGTGTTTGCCATGGTGAAAAAAAGACACCCGTACCATCTGCCTTAAAAAAAAGAACAACCGTAATACCCCATATACCCAGGTATACCCATGTGAACCAGGATATCTTTGGAAACACGGGTATTGATTCTTTTATACTTTTTCCTTGCAGAGGATGCCCGTGAGGCCGCTGCAAAAACCACATCTTCAAGAGATAACTCAACAAAAATGCTCCCAAAAGAGTACTTGCTGTCAACAGTGGTGTCGTCGTATACAATGCCAACACAATAGACTCCAACGCAGATACAAAAAATATCGCGGCAAATACAGATAAGAACCAAGAAACAAATCCTCGTTCAAAACGAAAGACATGATGCAATATATGTTGCCAAAGGTACGTTAACACACCAAGATAGAGTATTCCAAGCATCGACCCCACAAATGGCATCTGCCAAAACATGAGCTGCATAAAGAGCAACCAGGAGAGAAACAATCCAAGTAGAAACGTACCTATATGTGATTTCCAATGCATCATACTGTCAAACACCATGTGTAAACAAACTAAGGATAGCAAAACCAATAGCGAGCCCAAATATTCCAGCAGCGATTGTCATAAGAAATGGAAAATCAAGCAATAATGCGAACATGGTGAGTGATACCGCGATTACCTGAAAAATCATTTTAATTTTCCCCCACAAATTTGCCATGCGCACTGTTTTGAATTTTACTTTGAGAATCACAGCTGAAAGAATAAACAAAATTTCAAATCCTAAAATAACAATGCCCAGCCATATATTAAAATTTTGAAAGACCAACAAAATAATAGCAGAACCAACCAACAATTTATCTGCAAGAGGATCTGCAAGAATGCCAAAATTGGTAATTTTATTTTGTGTACGCGCAAGCGAGCCATCGAGTGCATCAGTAAAGGCAGCAAACAAAAAGAGAAACACCCCCCATGTATATGCATGGGTCGCAAGTAACCAAAATACAAATGGTGTGAGTACCATGCGAGTAACCGTAAGAATGTTTGGCGTAATAGATTTTGGGAGCCAACGCAAAATTGTCCATGCCAAAAAACGATCATGAGGATGAATATGGTGAGCCTCCTGATATACAAAAAGTGCAGGCTCTGTTGCTTTTGCTTTGTTGATGACTTTTCTCATACCACGTATACTATCAGATATCTTCAAAAAGGAAAAAATATAATTACATGCATCATCGACTCCCTCCCCTGCTTGTCCTCTCTATTGTACTCCTCCAAGGCGTGTTTCTCCACTCTCCTCTTGTTGGTGTCAGCGCTCTTTGTATCTACGTCTTCCTCTTTCTCTCTTGGTCAAAGCGTTGTCTGGGCACGCGCATCTATGGTGCGATCGTCCTTCTGACCTATCTCATTCTCGCCAATGCACTCGTCTATTATTTCTACGGCACCACGAATATGACGAGTTTCTTGATCCTGGCAGGATCATTTGCGTTTTTCTGGATTCCCCAAAGCACACGGCTTGGAGAAACAGTCGTTGCCTTTTGGCAAAAATGGAAAACATACAAAGCAAACCTGCTCCATCCATTCCGAGATACAAAGATTGTCCTGCTTACTGTCACAGTTGCCTTTCTCGACACCACACTCCTCGGTCTTCTTTGGTCAAGGCGAACGATCGAACTCATGCCATCACCATGGCAAGCAGTGACTGTCTGGTTTTTTATCATCTTTACTATTTCTACAATACTTCTCATCTATGCCGTAGCAAAGCATCGCTCTACAGGTATCGCACTCGCCCTGGTATCATTACATCTTTTTACCATCTATACGATTGCCCCGCTCCTCTATCCACTTGGATTTGGATTTGATGCATTTATACACAGGGCAACGGAACAATGGATTTTTGAATATGGCTCCATTTCCCCAAAGCAACCGTACTATATCGGACAATACAGCTTTGTCGTCTTCCTTGCCAAACTCACTTATCTGCCACTCTTTTGGATTGATGTCTTGCTCGTACCTGTTCTGGCAGCCACAGTATTGCCAACAGTTGTGACAACAAGCCTCAGACGTATCTGGCCGGCAATGCAAGCATCATGGCATATTCTTTTGACACTTGGCATTGCCCTGATACCATTTTTGTCACTCCACCTTACCACGCCTCATAATCTGGTCGTGCTTCTTTCCCTTCTCACAATATTCACCACACTCGCCTATCAAACAGATAAAAAACAGTGGTATATTCCACTTCTTCTGACACTGACAGCACTCATCACTCATCCACTGTTAGGAGCACCTCTGTTTGTATTTTTTACCACAGCGGTCCTTGTGAAAAAAGCAACATCATCCGTAGCAAAAATACTATGGATCTTCCTCAGTGGGATAGGACAACTGTTCTTACTGCCAATCATGTTTACACTCAATAATCTTCGTACAGGGCATGGTCTGCCGACGCTTGACAATCCATTTACCGCACTCCCCCACTTTCTTGAATTATTTGCCAGACCGTATTGGTACTTACAACACGCGCCTTTGCCATGGGAAATAATCTATGCGTGGGAACGAATGATTATTCCACTTACGATTCTTTTTTCCATACTTGGTTTTCTCCTATACAAAAGGAAAAAACTGGATCTGTATCTCTATCCGGCAACGGCACTTGCGGTATTTTTGAGTGCATGGCTCTTGAGAACATGGATAACATTCCCAGATGTTGTGGTGTATGAACAAGGCGACTACCCACTGCGACTTGTGAAAGCGAGTATGCTCTTTCTTTTACCATGGCTTCTCTACGGCATCTATCTTTTCTTTGCTAGTATAAAAAAACCAGTTTTGAAAAAACTTCTCTTCTTCGGTGTTGCGTGTGCACTGACAATCTCCTTTTACTTTTCCTATCCACAGAGAAATATCAAAGCACGGTTTCCAGGATTCAACGTCACACAGGCAGATTTTGATGCAGTAGAATGGATTCATAACAATGAACAAAGCAATTACATCGTCCTTGCAAATCAACTTGTTTCTGCTGCCGCACTAACGAAATATAGCTTTGCCAAAAGTTATCAGACATCGCTCGGAGAACTCTTCTACTATTCTGTCCCAACAGGCGGACCGCTCTATCAACAATACGGCAAGATGCTTTATGAAGGACAACAACGTGAATTCATGGAAGCGGCGATGGATCTAGTCAATGTAGATACAAGTTATTTTGTGGTAAACAGCTATTGGGCGAATGCTGACGAAATCATCGACGGTGCAAAAAAAACTGCCGATAACTGGCAGAGCATTGATGATGGCGCTGTATGGATTTTTACATATCGAAAATAAACAAGGCACTCATATAAAAAACATCCTATACACATATATGGATGTTTTTTATGCCTCAATTATGTGTATATCGCTACACAGAACAATTGGAAGGAGATACGCAGAGCGATACCTCCCCCTCCCACTCCCCACCACATCATCAGTACAGACGAAAAAGGCAAAGAGAAAAAGAACGAAATCATCACACCAGTATCTTCGAAGCAGATCCGTTACGGATAGCTCGAATGACAACTGATTGCATGGCTTTTGGTGTTACAACGACACACCGAATAGTCCGCTTGACCACCGATCCGGTAGGACCGAACGTATCTTCACCAACGACGACATAGCTTCCACCCTGGATCAGGGTATGCGCCGACGCATGATAGATACAGGAAACCTTGTCAACATGGGAATACGGACCGCTCGCACTGATAGTATCATCCCCAGAGGGAGACAGACGCGTTGCATCCGTCACATACCAATGCGTACAGTGTGCTCCATCTCGATGTGCACAGTTGCCTGCCGGTGGGACAAGAACGGAAATGTCATCGGTACACCGATAGACAATGAAGAAAGATGTAGATTTGACACCCGCTTCCAACAAAGCAATCCGAATCAGATACGGGACAGCGCAACGAGCACGTGAAGTCCAACGCTCAAAATTCACCATGGTTCTCCCTAAAGCCATCATAAAAGAGAATGCATTTCTCTCTTATCACGGCGTTAGGAATCAGACGGATACTACCTAAAAAAACATGCTTTAGCAAGCATGTTCTATGTAGTGTTATGTATTTGTATACAGTGCAAGCAATGTAGGCACGTATTCTTGTGACGCCATTGCTTCCAAAAAGGTACCGGTGTGCTCCCCCATCTCTGCAACTTCCGCAGCGTGTCCAAGACACCATGCTAATTTTTCTTGCAAATGTTTTTCATCACCGGCTCTAAACGTCATTCCCTGTTTTCCTTCTTCAATAAGCTCTGCAATGCCTTCAATATGACTCGCCAAGACCGGCACCCCAAACGCAAAACTTTCAAAAATAACGGTTGGGGAATTTTCATAACAGAGCGACGGCACAATGACCATATCAGCTTCAGCAAACACTCGAGGAAGTTCATCTCTACTCACCCTTCCGTGAATGACAATTCTATTATCTTTTTCTGCTACCTTTTTTACCTCGTCCAACTTCGATCCATCACCCACAATATGGAGTTCACATTCTTTATCCGTTTGAAAATTTAAAAAAGTATTCAAGAGAAATAATACACCTTTATGCTCCTCCACTTGTCCTATGTAATAAAACGTGAACGTATGGTGAGTGTTACGTGCTACATGTTTCGTGTTACGTGATCCAAAGGTCATCGGATTTCTCAGCTGCACAAATTCTGAGTGAGAAAAAAACTTCCACCGTCGATAAAATTCCAATAAAAAATTGGAAGGCGAAATAACCACATCAGGAGAACCCATAAGACGACGCATCATTGCTGCATACACTCGTGTTGGCAGTCCATTATAGCGAAAGGAATGTTCTTTTTGTTTCAAAATAATGCCACTGGGCTCTACAAGCTGAACATCATGAACAGTGTGCACATGACGAATACCCAGTGAACGAATCACATGCGGGATCAAAAATCCTAATCCCATCAAATTGTGTGTATGTACCACATCAGGACGTTCTTTTTCGAGTACATCTCGAACAAATCGCGCAGAGCCACGGTGAAACATATCGACGACATGCCACAAGAAACGCATGAAGAATGAATGTGTATGACTATCCGTGTAGAAAAAGAAATTCTTTGGTTCATATTCCCAAATTGCCAAATTGCCAAATTTCCCAATTGCCTTCGATTTTCCAAGCGTAATCAAAAGCACCTCATGCCCAGCATCAAGCAGACCTGCCACAGTCTTCTCTACTACCTGCTCTGCCCCACCACGAGCGAGCGGTGGATATAAATTGTTTATGATACAGATTTTCATGGATGTACTACTATTCATTGCTTGACAGTATAGTGAAAGATCTGAAATGCTGCAATTATTCTTATTGTTCTATTGTTATATTGCTTTATTGTTGCCCTACTTAGCAAGACAAAAATGTAACGCAATTAATTATATAAAAAAACACCATAGCAGGTGTAAGGAACGCCCGCGCCATCGAAGATCGATGGCGCGGACATCCGTGCCAGAAACGGATCGTTAACGATAGAACCGCCCGTCGAGCATGGTGCGTTCGAGCGTGCCCAGGCGAGCCTCCCAGTCCCGCCAGCCCAAGACCTTCGTCGCCGCGACAAGACGGACAACCAACGCTATCACCTTCGGGTAGATCTCGGCAACAGCATCGCCAAGGTACCGATGATGCAGGTATGTATTGATGTCGCTCCAGCTGACCAACAGTCCCGAAGGAAAACTGGGATGCACTCCATCCCAGTGGCCGAGATGCCAGTACTCCCAGCCTTCAGCATGCCTTTCAGTCGGCCTCACGAGGTACTCTTCGTAGTGCTGGAGGACCCGTGTATACCACATCACCCAGGCCTCTGTGACAGTGCTCTGAAGCATAGGCACGCCCACCAAGACTCTCAAAGCCTCGCGAATTCTACAAAACTCATCGGAAGTCCAGACACGATCCGTGTCAGCCAAAGTGACGGCGACATAGGCAGCGGCCTCCGAGAAATTTGTAAACATCGTCACGTCCATGAAGTTCCTCGCAGTCTCAGGCTAAGGTCCGTCCAAAGCATGATATCTAAACCTAGCCCGAATATGTGTATTTGTCAATATAATCCTACCTAGAAAAATATCGTTCTTTTTACTTTTTCAGTATATGATACTAAAATAATTTTTTTCATACACAGCCTCCCCACACCCCTTCCCCAACCCAGCTTGCCCGAAGCTGATTTATCCGTTAGGATAGAGGTCCTATGTTAGACGAACTCGCCCGCATACCTCCGCATAATATAGAAGCAGAACGATCCCTCTTGGGCTCTATTTTGATAGATAAGGAAGCCATGGTGAAGATTGCAGATCAAATTGATGTTGAAGATTTTTATAAAAAAACCCATGAACAGATTTTTGACAGCATGCGTGAATTGTATGCAAAAAATGAACCGGTTGATGTATTGACACTCGGAAATAAGTTGGAAGAAAAAAAATTGATTGAAAGCATTGGTGGACGAAGCTATCTTGTCGGATTGTCGAACGCTGTCCCAACGGCATCCCACATCACCCAATACGCAAAAATTATAAAGAAAAAAGCTACGCTCAGAAAGCTGCTCACAGCGGCAGAACACATCAATAAGCTGGGCTACAAAGAAGATGTGGATGATGTAGAACAAGTGCTCGACGATGCCATGCAGCATCTCTACGGCATCACCCAAAAACATCTCAAACAAAATTTTGTTCCCATCAATACCATTCTCCACAATGCCTTTGAACGCATGGACGAACTCCACAAAGATCGTGGCAAACTTCGTGGTGTACCATCAGGCTTTACCAAGCTTGATGAACTCATGGCAGGATTCCAAAAATCAGATCTTGTCATTCTCGCTGCCCGCCCGTCTGTTGGGAAAACATCTCTTGCACTTGATTTTGCAAGAAATGCCGCTATCAGAGGAAAAGCAAAAGTAGGGATTTTTTCACTCGAAATGAGTAAAGAACAACTGGTTGATCGTTTGCTGTGTGCTGAAGCTGGCGTGGACTTATGGAAAATGAGAACCGGCAACTTGTCAGATCGCCCAGATAGCAATGACTTCCCCAAAATCGGGCATGCTATGGGCTTACTGTCTGACGCGAAAATATTTATCGATGACAATGCCGGACAAAATGTCCTACAAATTCGGACGAAAGCAAGACGATTGCAAGCAGAACATGGGCTCGATCTCATCATTATCGACTACTTGCAGCTCATGAATACGACCGGCAGTAGAAACAATGACAATCGTGTCCAAGAAGTGGCCGAGATGAGTCGTGGGCTCAAACTGCTCGCTCGTGAACTCAATGTTCCCGTCCTCTGTCTCTCCCAGCTGTCTCGTGCCGTAGAACAAACAAAACCGGCCATTCCAAAGTTGTCACACCTTCGTGATTCTGGTAGTATTGAACAAGATGCTGACATTGTGATGTTTATCTATCGCAAATCGTCAGACAGAAACTACCAACTCGAAGAAATTCCACCAGACGAACGAAATATCGGAGAAATTCACGTTGCCAAACATCGAAATGGTCCAACCGGCGTTGTCAAAGTCTTCTTTGACGCAGCGCGAGCCAGCTACCGCAATCTGGATACGCAGTTTGAAGCCAGTGCACCACAATATCCCCCACAACAAAAACCACCATCATTTTAGTAACAGGCTTGTAATGACGAGAAAGCCTTCTCAGCCTTCCTTGCCTCCCAAGCCTTCTAAGCCTTATTTCTATGCTCAACAAACTCAAGCAATTCAAAGATATCCGAGAACAAGCAAAGACCCTCCAAAACACACTCTCTCAAGAAAGCGTCACCGTGAAAGAAGGTGGGGTCTCACTTGTCATGGATGGAAATCTTTCTGTAAAATCTCTTGATATTGAAGAAGACATGCTCTCACCAAATAAAAAGGAAAAACTCCAAAAAGACATCATGAAAGCCTACGAAGAAGCCATGAAAAAAATGCAACGCATCATGGCAATGAAAATGAAAGAAATGGGTGGATTGCCAAATATTCCAGGACTCAGTTAATTCAGAGTTCTCAGTTCAAGGTTCAAAGGAAATTAATACATGCATGTTTTGTAATTTGTTTTTTTCTTGTATCTTGTACCTTACAACATGTACTCAAAATCAATAGAACAACTCATCAAAGCATTTAGTAAACTTCCGAGCGTGGGCCCGCGAACCGCTGAGCGGTTCGTTTTTCATTTGTTGAAATCTGGAAAAAAAGATGCTGCAGAAATTACAAATGCACTGAAGGGACTCATTGAAAATATCAAAAGTTGCGAGATCTGTTGGGATTTTTCAGATACGTCGCCGTGCAAGATATGCGCTGACACAAAACGAGATGCATCAGCGCTGTGTATAGTGACAGAATCACAAGAATTGCAGCAAATAGAAAAAACAGGTGCATTCACTGGCAGATACCATGTGCTTCGTGGTGTAATAAAGCCAGGCAATCCAGACAGTGTGAAATATTTGAAAGTTGCTGAATTGCTAAAACGAGTGAAAATAGATGACGTGAAAGAAATCATTCTGGCACTCAACCCCGATCTTCCCGGTGAAACAACCATGCTCTATTTACAAAATGTAATGAAAAAAGAATCTCCAGATATCAAGGTCACTCGTCTTGCGCGAGGATTGCCAATGGGAAGTGACCTGCAATATGCTGATGAGATCACACTCGGAAGTGCACTGAAAAACAGAACACAAACATAAAACTGCCACGAATGGCAGTTTTTTAAGATGAAGGGGTAGCTACGGTGACCCCTTGTACTAGTAACGAGAATTAACGCGTTCCACCCGCCAACATGGCGCCTTCCTGAGCCTTTCGGCCCATGTGCATGTGGGTACCCACGTTCCTTGTCGTGATGTAACGAAGAGGCATTCCACTGGATTTGGGTTTCCCCTTGCTCAGCGGGAGCAGGTCTCATCGTATTGTCACGACTATGCGTCCTAGACGCTCGATACCTACCCCAGTTTAAGGGGTTGCTCGCGAACGGGCACAGCACAAAAGGCTGTCGGTGAGGGTGTGTATGCAAAGGTCACCGTAGCTCACAGACATACTATCACACTTCTTCACAAATAAAAGACTACCCTTTGTGGATAGTCTTTTTGCGGTGTGAGTTATGCAATTTTGTCGATAGTGACAGTCGTAAATGGTTGTCGGTGTCCGTTTGTTCGTTTGTAACGAACTTTTGGTTTATATTTGACAACACGAATCTTCTTATCACGTCCTTGATCCTTTACCGTAGCGGTGACAGTCTTTCCCGCGAGAAATGGTGTCCCAATCTCTACGTCTTGTCCGTCTGCCTTCGCGGTCATGAGGATCTGATCAAATGTAACGGTAGCATCTACCTCAGCGTCAAGCTTTTCCACTTTGATGGTCTGGCCTTCTTCGACGAGGTATTGCTTGCCACCTGTGAAAACTACTGCAAACATACGTTTTTGTAAAATTATAAGTGTCTCGTCGTACCAGGACTAAGACGACCAATACTATACCTCATGAAGCAACATATGTCAAGTGAGGTTATGGGAGCGTGAGAAAATCCCCAATCTGTAATCCATGCTCCATAGCCCAGCCAGCAGAGAGCTCCAAAACCATGGTAGCTTCTGCACGTGGTCGATAGAAGGTAAGATCGTATTCATCTACGCCAGGCTCTAGAGGCACGGCTGGTGCGATATCAACAACCTTCCCGTCTGAAAGCCAAATAATATCTATAGGAAACAGCATGTCACGCATGACAATACCATGACGTTCAGAAAAATCAAATATGAACAACATACCATCTTTTCCACCAAGATCTTCTCGCCCACCAAGCCCCACATACATATCATTAATAGTGTCCGCGACATACACATCTAAATGCTGATCATTGAGCACAATGATTCTTGTACCAGGCAATCGCGTATTCCAATACAATAAAAAAAGAAAACACAAAAAAAAGGCAGCAAGAACAAACATTGATTTTTTTCCAAACGCTAGGTGTGTTTTTTCCATAGGTGTTTCTTTTTATCATCACTCTGGAGCCAAATAGCCATAAGCAGCATAAGGACAAACAAAAATGCAAATGCGATCACTTTTTGGCTGCTTTGTAAGAACAATGTCGTCACTCCAAAAGAAAAAGAAATAGCATACAATAACAGCACTGCTTGCTTTTGTGTCATTCCTGAATGAAGCAGTTTGAAATGCAAATGCTCACTGTCGCCAACATAAATAGGTTTCTTTTTTATCCATCGTGTGAGAATGACACGAATCACATCAAGCAACGGGATACCCATTACCAGAAGCGTAGTCATAATTTTCCCGCCTGAAATAATACCAAGCACACCGAGCATAAATCCAGTAAACAGACTGCCCCCTTCTCCGAGAAATATCTTTGCAGGATGCCAATTCCAAAGTAAGAATCCAAGACACGCGCCGGCAAACATAATTGCCAAAGTAGCAACTTCTGGTTGAAACCATTGTTCTTGGCGAGACAAAAAGAAAATCATGAATGCCCCAATAGAGACCATACCACTCACAAGTCCATCAAGACCATCAAGAAATTTTGTAGTAAACATCAGGCCAAACAGCCAAAGAAACACTAATGCACCAGACGTGATGCTCGTAAGCACAAACGTCCCACCAAGTGGATTTGTAATTTCGTGTGGTCCAATACCGACAAAGGCAACCATACCGGCAGCAAGAAGAGGAAAGAGAATTTGCTTTCTTGCTTTCAAATTTTTTGCATCATCCCACAGACCACCGATCATCAATATGCCACCCGCGATACAAATCAAGACAAGGGTACGCAGTGGCACACTGTTCCCAATATCTCCGAGAAAAAAAGAAGCAAACGCAACGGAAAAAAATGATATAAAAATAGCCAGCCCGCCGCCGAGTGGAATCTTTTTTTTGTGAATTTTTCTTGCTTGCTCTTTTGGGCTATCAACTATCTTATAGTGCCGCATGATCGCTCGGACCAGCGCCGTTGCCACAAAAGAAAGAAAAAGCGTGATGAAAAAATATACCAGTATCATATATAAATTGACTTACGCAGATTCCACGCGAATCATTGCACCTTCTCCGAGAATAAGCCTATCTCGACGATGTAATGTGTTTGACAAAATCAACTCAGCGAGCTGATTTTCCACCTTGTCCTGGATCGCACGCCGCATCGGACGCGCCCCAAACTCAGGATCATATCCAATTTCAGCAAGGGCCTCAAGCGCTGCTTCTTCGACGATAAATGACATTCCCTTTGCTTCAATATCTTTTTTTACTCGCCCGAGCATAAGCCCTGCAATCTGTTTTGTCTCGTCACGAGTCAATGATCGAAACAGGACAATACCATCAAATCGATTGAGAAATTCTGGACGGTAATACTGCTTGAGCTCGCCATGAATCAATGTTTGACGGATATCTTCGAGAGGTACCCCTGCAACGATTTGTTGCTGGACAAAGGCCGTACCGGCATTAGAGGTTGCGATGATAATAGTATTGGTAAAATCAATCACACGTCCGACACTATCAGTCAGACGTCCATCATCAAATACTTGCAAAAATAAATTCAATACATCAGGATCTGCTTTTTCCATTTCATCAAGAAGCAAAAGAGAAAAAGGATTTTGGCGAACAGCTTCGGTAAGAATACCTGTCCCCTGTTGTCCTGGCTGCCCGATAAGACGATAGATACCACTTTTGTCTTGATATTCACTCATGTCAATACGTATCATCCTATCTTCCCCACCAAAATAGGTACGCGCAATCGTCTTTGCGAGCTCTGTTTTTCCGACACCAGTAGGGCCAAGGAAAAGAAAATTAGCAATCGGCCGTTTTTGAGACCGTACTTCAGCGCGTGCGCGACGAAGTGCATTGGCAACAAGCGACACAGCTTCGTCTTGTCCGATCACCTGCTTGTGCATGTCTTCTTCGAGCTTCATAAGTTTTGTCGATTCATCATCAGTAATGCTTGTCGTAGGAATCCCTGTTTTTTGCGCAACTATAGATGCCACGTCTTCTCCTGCGACTAACGTATTGATGCCCTTCGTCGTATGCACAAAACTTGCGCTTTCAGTCATGATAGCAAGTGCACTTTCAGGAAGATTTTGATCATGTAAAAATTTCTTGGACAACACCACCGCCTGCTCCAGTGCATCGTAGCTAAAAAATACCTGCTGCTTGTATTCCACCATCCCTACTTTTGACTCCAAGACTTGAATTGCTTGGTCTGTCGACATCTCATCCACATCAACACGAGCAAGCACCTGACCAAGCGCAGAATTGACGATGAATTGATTGTATCCTGTAACGGTCGTCGTTGAGAGGGTGAGGAATTGTCCTGCACCAAGAAATTCTGCTAACGTTTCACTGACATCAAGTCCCTGGACTGCTCCTTGCCCCCCAGAGCCAACAAGGTCATCAATACCATCTATCAAAAAAATAATATTTCCTGCGCGGGCGACTTCATTCATGATATTGATGAGTCGTTCTTGCGCTCCGGTGAGCGTTGTTCCTGCAAGGAGCGCAGACGTAGACAGCTGCACAAGCCGTTTATCACGGATACGAGCAGGGACGTTTTCTTCTACCATGCGGGCAGCAATACCTGCAATAATACTCATTTTGCCAACACCTCGGTCTCCCACCAGGACAACACTTTGTCGCCCGCCCTCGATAATACGAAAAATTTCATCAATTTCTTTTTCTCTGGCAACACAGGCCTCGAGCCTCCCAAACTTAGCAGCCAGTGTCAGATCCTGGCTAAAGCTATTGAGAAATGGTGTTGCCACAGCGGTCATGGCTTTATCAAGGCCATATTTGCTACGACGAGAAGCTGCTTTTTGAAATGCACGGTGTTGTTTTTGTAGTCGTTCTCGAATACGCAACCATTCGATAACATTACGCAGCTTACTTTCATCAACATGAAGATCATACAACAATTCTTGAATAGCAACAGACTGTCTGACAAGCGCCGAGAGTAACTCTGTCACATGGAGATACTCCTGCTTTGCCTCATAGGCATATTCATATGCCTGAAATATGATTTGCTGAACATCATCGGAAAGTGGCACGGCCTGTGCTTTCCTGTGTGCATTTTTTTGAAAATTGCCTGCAATCTTTGCCTGAATTTTTTTTGGTGGCAACCCGAGCCGGACAAAAACACTCGCGACACTATCCGATCCGAGCAGTGCATAAAATACATGCCAAGCACTCACTGATTCTGCTCCATATCGATGCGCGAGCAAGACAGCGTTTTCTATCACACGCAAAGCATCGGGTGTTGCAACGCGAGCAATATCTTTTCGTTTTTTTCTTTTATACGTAGCGAGTGCTTGCTCCCAGCTATCCGCGGTACCAACCATGCCTTCTTTGTTTTGGAGCACGGTGTCATCATACTGTTCTACAACATGTATTTCTTTTTTTCGGGCAATATTGCGATACAAAAGAAAACACCAGGATGTCAATGAAAACCACACCAGGAGTGTAAGCAATGCAGGACTCCCCCACCAAAATTCAAAGGTCAAAAGATCAGCCATCCGCTCTTGATCATATATCTCCCATACAAAAAAACTCATGAGACCTACGCCAAAAAAAACACTGCCAAGTAATTCAAACCGCTCCAGCCAAATACGAACGCGACGGAAAGCAATATCACCACGCGTGAGCGACATGCCCCAAAAAAGCAGTGTATTACGCAAAACGACACCTACGCTCATACGACGATGTGTATCTTGACCACGATATGGCAGCAATGGCAATGGTGTCTGTGATTGAAATTCCATACAATGTTATTGCGTCAAAAATACGTGCACGATCATAAAGACGATCCCAATCGGGAGAACAAGCCACAGAACGAGCAATACGACAAGCATACTTAGAGAAAAAACCAATGCAAAAAATCTCCCAATAATATTGACAACACGCATAAAAAAACTCATCAACCTTCCCTGGATATCTGTCTGCCCGTACATGGGGGTAAACACATGACGAACCCATAATCCAGGCGCTAGCGTGGCATTGGCATCCTGCAAAAGATGATACAACCCAATAACAACACGTCGAAGGCCTCCGCTATACCACCACAGTGGAAAATAGAGAATATCCAAAAGGAATTGAAATATGATACGCTGAAAAACAAGAAAAAACATAAAACAAATAATGTAATGAAAGTATACCAGAAATACAAAAAAACTCCCATTCGGGAGTTCAATACATGTGCACTGCACTATTAATTTGCTCGTGCCACGGCCGTACCAACAGGTATCAGATACTGCATATCTGAGGCAGCAACAAGATCTGTACTCTCAAGACGTGCTTCGAGTGAATGCATCGATCGATATGAAGCAATCTGCACATCAAGCCGTTGGTTTTCTCGCTCAAGCTCTTGAATTTCTACTTCTAAGTCACTAATGACAAAGCCTTGCGTTGAAACGGTATTGACTTTGAAGAGATACAGTACACCAAAGAGTACAATGGCACCCAAGAGCATGGTACGAAATGTCGTGCTCACAAGCCACCGTTGCACAGCGAGTTTTTTTTCTCTAAGAGTTGGTTTTTTCTTCATGTAGGCGTTCATAGTGACAGGCTATGTAATTTTTTCTACGACACGTAATTTAGCAGATCGTGCGCGCGTATTTTCTTTTGCTTCACTTTCTGAAGCGACAATGGGCTTTTTTGTAATAATCTGAATCGTTTTGTTCTGTTCTGATTTAAAATAATGCTTCACAATTCTATCTTCACCTGAATGAAATGTTATAACGGCCAGTCGTCCACCTTTTTCCAACACATCTATTGCTTGCGGCAACGCTCGTTCTATCACACCAAATTCATCGTTGACTGCAATTCTGAGTGCTTGGAATACCTTGGTCGCAGGGTGTAATCCCCCAACCCACGGGACTTCCTTGTCCGTCTTCAACTTCTTTCGGTAGACGTCTAGGACAATATTGACCAGATCACTTGTGTTGTTGATACTTTGTTCATATGCTTTTATAGCGTGTGCTATTTCTTTTGATAATCGTTCTTCTCCGTATGTTCGAAAGATATGTTCGAGTTTTTCTTCTGTATTATCCTGAAGCAACTCTGCCGCAGTCTTCATCTCACTATTCGGTGTATAGCGCATATCGAGTGGTTCATCTGGATTCTGGAAACTAAATCCTCGCTTTCGCTCTTCAAACTGAGGACTTGACCATCCGAGATCCATGAGAATACCGTTCACCGGTGAAAACTTTTCATCGGCCACAATCTTCGCAAGATGCTCAAAATTTTCTCTCACAAAGATCATTCGATTCGCATCATCGTACAAAAACTGTTTTGCCCGTGCCAGTGATTCTGGATCTGCGTCAATCCCGAGCACCAGACCGTTTGGAGCGGTATGCTTCAGCATCTTCGCCGTATGTCCCCCATCGCCAAGTGTGCAATCGATGACGTTGCTACCTGGTTTCAGTTGTAATGCATCGATCGTTTCATTGAGCAAGACTGGAATGTGTTTCATATCAATAAACAATTAACGATTAACAACTAACTTTTTTTCTATTTTTGTTAATAGTTAGTAGTTAATTGTTTATTGTTCACACGCCTAGTTCAGACATTTGCTCAGCAATCTTGTTACTTTCTTTTTCCGACTGTTGTGTATATGTCTCCCACGCTGTCTTATCCCAGAGTTCGAGGCGGTTGTATAGACCAGCCACTACTGTTTCTTTTGAAAGACTTGCGTATGTTCTCAGATATTCCGGCAGAATGATTCGACCCTGCTTATCAACAGAGACATCCATCGCACCGGCGAGCATGAGACGTGCGAATGCACGTGCGTTTGCTTGGGAGAACGGGAGATTTGCGAGCTTGTCTGCGAGTTTCTTCCACTCATCTTTTGTGTAGAGAAACAAACAGTTGTCGAGCCCGCGCGTCACAACAGCCCCTTTTGAAAGAGCAGTACGAAATTTCTTTGGGACAGCGAGCCGTCCCTTTTCGTCTAGATTGTGAGAATACTCACCGATAAACATACGTGGAAAGGAAAGTGGAGAATGATATATAGACAAGCACGTTATATATCGCTCAGAGAAACCCATTATCCTGTAATCAGGAAAGATCTCTTCATGACTACCGAGGCAATCATGGAGTTCCCCACTTTTCCCCACGTATTACCATTTTAACCCACTTCTCTTCCCCATGCAACCACTGTTATCCACTTTTGGTGGATAAGTATTCTAAAAAATGTTATCCACAACAAAAATTGACGTTTATTCTTTAAAAAGATAGTATTTTTTTATCGTTCTTCAACTGGTGGAGGTTTCATGATGCGACATTGGTTCGAACTTGCGATGCTCGCGGTGTTGATGGCGCTCGGCTGGACGCCCTCGGCATTCGCCGAGCTCCCGACGCCGACGACCAACGACGACGCGACGACGGCGACCATCAACGCCAGCATCGGCATGGAGGTCGACGAGACCGTCACCAAGGTTCACAGCCTCGGCCTCGCCGAGCTGCTCGTGTCGGCTGCGCCGCCGCACTTCTTGGACAACGCCGTCCTCACCGACCGCATCACCGTCGCGGTCGTGAAGGACTTCAACATCGGCCACGGCGCAGGAGGCCTGGGCTTCGCGGGCGACATGCCCAACGACGCCATCTCCCAGCTGCTCGACCCCGGTAACGCCAGGCTCAAGGAGGTGATTGACCGTATGGTCGGTCAGGAACCGAGCGTGGCCCCGACGTCGGCGACCCACGACACCGCCCCCACCAAGGAGGAGGGTATGGGGCAAACGCCCCACTAACGGGCGTCGGCTCATCGAGCCAACGCCCTGGCGCTAACCCGCCCAGGAGGGGGGCGACGAAACGGCAGGACCACGTGTCCTCGCTGAATCGTCGCCCCCTTCGTCTCAATTCAATAAGAAAACAAAAACCGCCCGAAGGCGATTTTTTATTTGTTCAAATTCGTTTGATTCGTCTGATTCGTGTTCTATTTCAACTTCCTCGTCTGCCGCTGATACGTAATCGCGAAACGATGCGCTTCATCTCGCACACGGACAAGCAGATCCTGATGCTTATTCACCCATTTTATAAAATTTCGATCCTTCGTACCAAAGATAAACTCATTTTTCTTTCGCTCGGGCCCTTTTGCAATGCCAACCAATGGAATCTCGATACCACATGTACGCAATACCTGCATGGCACGATTGACCTGCGGCTTTCCTCCATCAATGAGGAAAACATCAGGCAACGTCCAAACGTCTTTTTGGGGTTGTTTCGTATTATTCGTAATTCGTACATTCGGGTCATTCGTAATTGGAATGTTTGAATGGCGTAATCTCCTCACCAACACTTCCTCCAAACAATCCACATCACTCTGCCCAACCACTGATTTGATTTTAAATTTGCGATACTGACTCTTTACCGGACCATCCCTATCAAATACTACCATCGATCCTACCTTCCCAGACGAACCGAGATTAGAAATATCATATCCTTCGATACGTTTCACGCCAGCAGATTGTTCATCTTGAACAAACGATTTATTTATCAACGCAATATCATGAATCCGCTCAAGTGATGCAATCTGATTTCGGAGACGCGCTGCTTCTTCAAATGCTTGATTTTTCGACGCATCCTGCATGCGTTTTTTCAATGTTGTGATCAATCGCTTTTTTCCACCCTTCAAAAATTGCACGAGCGGCTGAATCACTTTCTGTCTATACTCCGCTGGACTAATTTCTCCCGTGCACACACCAAGACACAATCCCATCTGTCTGTACAAACACGGCTTAGCTGTTTGCTGAATCTGCTGTCTCTGCTGATTTTGCTTTTTCCGCTTTTGACAATCTGAAAGATAAAATAGTTTTCTGAGCAATTTCATCGTCGCTTTTGTATTCAATCCTGGATATGGACCAAAAACATACGCATATTCTCCCAATTTCGATTTTCCAATTTCTAATTTCTTTTGCGCATACTCATGCTGCCGCAACGTGGTAACAATAGGAAATTCATCTTTTGTAATGACAATGTAATTCCAACTCTTATCATCTCTCCCAAGGACATTATACTTCGGTTGTTTTTCCTTTATAGAATTTGCTTCGAGAATAATCGCTTCGAGCACGGAGTCTGTTATTTTCCATTTGATATCCACGACCTCGTAAATCATCTGTTCAATAGGTCGCATAGTTCGCTGCCCGCGAAAATAGCTGCTCACACGACTTTTCAGCGACGTCGCCTTACCGACATATATCAATTCTTTTTTTGTATTAAAAAAAAGATAGATGCCTGGTGCGTCTGGAAGATTTTTGAGTTGGAGATCGAGATGTAAAGCCATTATGTTACAGCATCTAATTTCTTTTTCGCCGCAGCCTGCAAATCAGCAAGCTCAGACAATCTTGCTAAATATTGTTCTCCACCAAAAAAATCAAATGTTCTTTGTATCTTTTGGATTGTTTCTCGAACTTCAGCAGCAGAAGAAATCTTATAGGGTTCTCCCTTATATTGGAATTCTTTTCTCTGAGCAGGGAGCCTCGCTATCATTGTCATAATCATAGTATCAAGAGGAGAATCAAGATACGATGAAATATTTGGAGGATCATTATCCAGAGGATACTTCATTTTTTCCATGAGACTTTTACTTGTATCCTGATGAATATGTTGAAATGCCGTACGACCAGTCCTCATTTCATACATCATCATCCCCAATGCATACATATCGCGATCACCACTTTCAGGAACACCGGCAAATGCTTCAGGTGCCATATATTCAAATGTCCCAGAAATCAATCCCTCATCTCTTCTTGGATCTATGATTTGCTGAGTTTGACGGACAGACTGATCAGTTTCCTCATGATCAGAAGATGTTAAGAGAATCTCTTTTTCTACTTTTTGAACATGTTTACCAGGACGCTTTTGTTTTTTTGTTGGTGGCAAAGCACCTTCGGATACAGCAAGCATTCTCGCCGCAATACCAAAATCACACACATACATATTTCCAGCACTATCAACCATCACATTAGCGGGTTTCAAATCCCTATGCACTACTCCAGCTTTATGTGCCACATCAAGAGCTTCTGCAATTTGTTCAGCAACACTCAGTATATACCCAGGAGAATGTGCACGTGTTGATTCTTCTCTCTTTTCGACAAGTTTTTTAAACAAATCAGTATCTTCTGGCAATTTTTGTGATACTTGAGATTCCCAATACCTGGCATGCCGCTGTGTGTCTAACAATTCAACCATTTCTTTTCCTCTGACAAATTCTGTCACAATGGCAACTGCTTGCAAATCCGTTCCTTGAAACTTTACTTCAATAGCTCCCTCACCTACTACATGTACGATATGATTTCCCAAAGAAGTTTCATTATTTTTCTCACCTTTTTGAGAGGTTTGTACAGCTTTTGACAACCTTCTCAAGGTGTCAATTTCATGCCAAAGATCAAACATTTGCTTTAACTGTTCCAATTCAAGATCTTTTTTTCTCCCACGACCCATCTTTTCTTCATACTCTCGTCTACGATCCCCCAATTCTGCTATTTTTTCAGGAAGCAATGTTTTAATCGCAACTTCATACTGTTTTCCTGAGGGGTCTATTGCAATTGCACGAAAAACAACACCTTGTGACCCTTGGCCTATAGGCTTTGGATCGAATTCATATGTCCATCCATTATCCGTCACAACTTCTGGTATAGAAATGGTTTCTTTCACATGTTCAGTAGCTTGTGCTTTTTGCCATTTTTCAAAATCACGTTCTGAAAAACCGTCATCATCAAAAGAACTAGCATCAGGAGATTGCTGAATAGTATCAGGTCCAAAAGAAATAAGATCTGGTGGAATACTTTCCCCAATAGACTCAAAACTTGGTCCACCAAGAACTTGTCGAGACATATTCAATATGAAATAAAATTATTTACATTCTCCACAGGTAAAAAGATATATATACGCTACCAAAAAATAGCAAGCAACGCAAGCAAGCAAAAGAAGACAAATGCTACATACAATGCTATAGTCAAGAGAGAAAGATATATATTCACTAACGAAATAGCCTATGAAATCACCATATCTCGTCCCGGTTCTTGTATTGTCTTCGCTTCTCTTGAGTGGCTGTGTCTACAATACTAGTAAACCGACAACACCGGCAGTATCTCCGAGTGAACAACAACCTACAACACAAGACAAAGTAAATGACAAAGATACGATACTGTTTCTCGACAATCGAGGCCTCACAAGTGTACCGTCAGACATCTTTGATAACACGGCTATCGAAGTACTCGATCTCTCGCACAACGATCTTACAGGTTCTCTTCCAGGAGAGATTCGTCATCTCACAAACCTCAAAACACTGGATATGAGTTACAACAATATGACAGGTATCCCGGCAGAAATCGGACAACTTCAAGAATTGGAAACGCTCAACCTCTCACACAATCAATTTACCGGTCTTCCCTACGAACTTGGCAATCTCACGCATCTACAAACGCTCGACATCTCTGGGAATAATTATTCCACAGCAGATCTCGAAATTATAAAAAAACAACTTCCTTCGTCAGTCACGATTATAAAATAATGCGTGGAAATTTACCGTACAAAAAAATCTAGGAAAATATACCACGAATAAATTACCAGTTTTGGAATATATTTAATTTTTAATACCGAACGAGACAAACTTTTTCGTTTGTCTTTGTTGTCACAAAATTGATCGAGAAAATGCGCTCGCTCTTCATTGATAATGTTGTACATCGCACGAAATGTTCTATCTCGTTTCATCCGATCCCAAATCCAGCGATATCGTTGTTGTCGCGTGTAGTAATCAATCAGCCATCGATGTTCATTTATTTTTTGGCGGAGTGTTTTTCCAAGATCACATCGCTCTCCATCCAGATATCGCTCAATAAGTTTTGCAGCTTCTTTCCCAGATATCACAGACCCTTTTATTCCGTCAGCTGCAAATGCACCACAATATCCCGCAGCATCACCGATCAAAAGCGTATTTTCAAACGATGTTTTTTTCAACACACCACCAATTGGAATAAAACTCCCAAATCGATACTCGGGTTTTTCCACTCCGGCAGGAAGAGAAACAATTTTCTTCTCTATCAATGTTTGCATAAATTGAGCGAGCAGTTTTTTTGCATCACCACGATCTTTTTTCAATTTTGCAAGACCGATACGAAACCCAGGCTTGCCTTCAATCACTGTCGGTGAAAGCCATCCACCATAGCCAAGAGAAAATTCACCAAACCAAAAATGATAAATCGTCTCGGCAGGCATTGGTCCGAGCAACACATCGCCAACCCACACTTCTTCATATCCAAAAAGAAATGCATCAGTAGTATTGAGTTTTGGGATCGAGGCCGCTACTGATGAGTGCCCGCCATCCGCACCAACAAGAAATTTGGTAGAAACTGTTTTCACTTCTCCCCCACCTTTGAGCGTTATGGTACTGACGCCGTCCTGCGTCTTGACGCTGTAATACGCCATGCCTGTCCACACCGTAACATTGTCTGGAAGTGTTTTTGCAAGAGCTTGTACCAATCCTTTTGTATCTGTCTGATAAATCCATGGTGCATCTGTTTTTGAGATAAAAAAATCATCATAGTTTGGCGAGACCACACAGATGGCAGAAATAGCATTCGTAATATATGTATCTATGTCAAAAAAAGACGCAAATTCTTCACGCGTGTGAGAGGTAATGAGTCCGGTAGACTCAACACTTGCCCCCGCCGCAGGCTTCGCATCGACGACCAACACCTTGTATGTTTTTGGCAAATGATGAGCCAGGGCAAGTCCAGAAAAACTTGCACCTATAATGACGACGTCAAACGTATCTTTCATATTATGGAAGGTATTTTTTTAGATATGACCCAGTATGACTCTGCGTACTCTTGCGTGCCACTTCCTCTGGCGTTCCGACAGCCACGAGCGTACCACCTTTATCCCCGCCTTCTGGACCAAGATCAATGATCCAGTCAGCACATTTGATCAAGTCCAAATTGTGTTCGATAATCATGACGGTATTTCCTTGCGACACAAGTCGTTGAATTACCTCAATCAATTTTTTTACATCCTCATAATGAAGCCCTGTGGTAGGCTCATCGAGGAGATACAATGTTTTTGTGGTATTCCTCTTTGCAAGTTCGCGAGAAAGCTTGATACGTTGTGCTTCTCCTCCGGAAAGCGTGGTCGCAGACTGCCCGAGGGTGAGATAATCAAGTCCTACTTCATTCAATACTTTTAGCTTATCGTGAATCGGTGGAATATCCTGAAAAAATTCTTCGGCATCTTCTATGGTCATCTCGAGGATATCTGCAATACTTTTGCCAGCATAATGAACTTGCAATGTCTCTGCATTAAACCGTTTGCCTTTGCACACATCACATAAAATCTCAACACTCGGCAAAAAGTGCATCTCAATATTCAGCACACCTTTTCCTTCACAGTTTTCACAACGTCCTCCTGGACGATTGAAACTAAATCGCCCTTTCTTATACCCACGAATGCGCGCTTCTGGCGTCATGGTAAACAAGTCCCGAATCGCATCGTATGCTTTCGTATATGTTGCAGGATTACTTCGTGGTGTGCGACCAATAGGATTCTGATCGATCTGAATAATCTTATCAATGTATTCTATTCCTTTGATCGTCTTATGCGCACCGATGCGCTTCTCGACATGGTGCAGCTTATTTGCAACAGAACGATAGATAATGTCATGCATGAGTGTCGACTTGCCAGATCCTGATACACCAGTCAGACAGACCATCCTGCGAAGTGGGACTTCGACTGTCAAATTTTTCAGGTTGTTTTCAGTGGCTCCGGTGATCTTCAACTTTGGCGTCGAGCTATCAACTTTTCGTCGTTTGGTTGGGACATCTATTTTTTTCTCTCCACGAAGATACTGACCCGTAAGTGATTTCTCAGCACTTCCGTATGTTTTCACGTTCGAAAATTCAGTTTGTTTTGCATGTGATATCTTGGATTTTTTTGTTTCAAGCAACGCTTCCCGTGTTCCCGAATAGACAACATGTCCTCCATGCTTTCCCGCACCAGGACCAATGTCCACCACCCAATCACTCACAAGAATTGTTTCTTCATCATGTTCTACAATAATAATGGTATTGCCAATATCACACAGATTTCTGAGCGTCGATACAAGCAAATCATTGTCACGCTGATGAAGCCCAATCGTTGGTTCATCCAGCACATACAATGCACCGACGAGCTGCTGGCCTACCTGAGATGCCAGACGGATACGCTGCGCTTCTCCTCCGGAGAGCGTCCCAGCAGTTCGATTGAGTGTCAGATAATGAAGTCCGACATTAAACAAAAATTGTAGTCGATTGGTAATTTCATTCAATGCGGCACTTGCAATATCGAGATCGCGTGCATTGAGCGCATCAAACAGTCCTTCAAAAAAAAGTTTTCCTTCTTCTATCGTCAACCCCGTTACCTCCCAAATATTTTTATTATCAATTTTTACCGCAAGTGCATTTTCATTGAGACGTTTTCCTTCACACACAGGACAGAGTTCTTCGCTAAACAATTCTCGTGTTCCAAGACCGGTACACGCAGCACAGTATCCGTATGGGCTATTGAAACTAAACATGCGAGGTTCTATTTCTGGAAAACTATACCCATCGTTTGGACACGAATATTCTGTAGAAAAAACTTGTTCTTCGTCATCAGGATAAATCACCGTACATAGACCATTTGACAGATCAACTGCTGTTTCGATTGCTTCACCAAGACGCTGTCCATCTTCTTTCTTTTTTTCGGGATCGAAATCAACAGTTGGAATGGTATCAACAACAATTTCAATCGTATGCTTATTATTTTTTGATAACTTAATCTGTTCACGCAGTGACTTCATCTTTCCGTCCACCCGGACTTCTAGAAATCCACTGTTATACATATCATAGAGCATCTGATAATACTCCCCTTTTCTACCACGAACCACAGGAGACAAAATTTTCAATTCTTTTGAGGTATTTTTTTTCTTTTGGTGCGTTGTCACAATACGTTCCGTAATTTCATCCGTCGTCATCTTTTCAATCTTGGTATCACATACAGGACAATGTGGCTTTCCGACACGTGCATACAACACACGCAAGTAATCGTATATTTCAGTAATCGTCGCAACGGTCGAACGTGGATTGGCACTATGCGCCTTTTGGTCTATAGAAATAGCAGGAGAAAGTCCCAAAATTTCGTCGACATCAGGTTTTGTCATGTTGCCAAGGAATTGGCGAGCATAGGCAGACAAACTCTCGATATACCGACGTTGTCCTTCGGCAAAAATCGTATCAAACGCAAGCGAAGACTTCCCTGATCCAGAGAGTCCTGTAAATACAATCATTTTATTTCGTGGCAACTCGAGAGAAATGTTTTTCAAATTGTGTTCTCTCGCTCCGCGAATCACTATTTTGTCTTGCATATATAGAAAGCTTGGAAGGCTTGGAATGCTTGGAAGGCCTAGAAATTCCAAGACTTCTAGGCCTTCCAAGCATTCTTAGATTTATAGCCAAAAAAACCCTTCTTTGGGCTTCTTATAGTGGGTATAGGAAAGAACTTGGCATAGTATAGCCTGACTTCGTAAAAAGTCAATTATGCACAGTCTATCTTAGCAAACCCTTGCAAATAATACAAAAATGGTCTACTCTTTTAACGTTCTGTGGAAACAGAACCTGCGTCACGCTCGGCGATCCTTCAGCGCGAATGAACAGGAATATACATATTGTATAGCTTGCTCTTTCGCTCGGAAGGTCGGTCCGAGCACGTCCGGAAAGTCCGGACATTGTAGAGTGAAAATCCGTCACAAGAAGGAAGTACGCCATGCGTTGCATTTGGAACTGGATGAAGGCTCACCCGGGCGCCACGGCGCTCGTCGCCTACAGCTACCTGATGTCCCTCGCCCTCGGGGTGGACTACCTCATCGAGGGCGTCCACCACTTCACCTCCTGACGCAGACCTCGTCCAACGCCCCGCCGACACCACGTCGGCGGGGCTACGGACGAGATGAAAAAAAACTATTGAAACGCCATTTGGGCGATTTTTTTATTGAAAAAGTTCTATGGGAAACAAAAACAACTCATTGATTTGAGTTGCTTTTGACTGGTCCCGATGGTTCCTCCAGGACCAATCGGGAAAAAAAGAACAAACAACGTAAAGTTGCAGAGGACGACGCTAGGTCAGCTACTCGGACTGGTACTTCGCCAACGTTTCCTCAATGCCGAGAATGCCCGTGGTGCGAATCACATCAAGAGTAAGCCCTTGCGCCACAACTTTTTTCAGCACAACAGGAATGGCCAACTCGTTGGTCAGGTCATCGAAGATTCGATCCGCTACCATGGTATACGGACCAGCAGTATCGGCGATCTGCGCCAATGCAGCACGCAGCCGGGTCAGGTCTATCATGTTGAATGTACTCATGTAGACAAACCTCCATGTCGTGTCCATACTTAGAGTATCAAATTTTTTCACTCCTGTCCCGTTGATTTCAACCTTCCCTTATGCCCCTACATGTCAAACTTCTATAACAAAAACAACCCATGATTGAGTTGTTTTTGTTTTCTCCCGATGGCTCTACCAGCGCCATCGGGAAACATATCGAGACGCGAACGTCTCAGGTTTACTTTTTTTGTGCCATCTGTTCGCGCATATCCTCAATACAGACCCTGAGGACAACGATCGTTCCGGCTTCGAACCAGAGCAGCCCGAGGAATAAGTCAATGCACCCAGTCACCTCGGTGCTAAGGCACAATTTGCCGAAGGCCCCACTATCTTGGTGCACAACAGCCACGTACACGTGCAAGCATGCGACAGAGTAAGCGACCAACCGAATACCGATTCTGGATATCAACTTGGCGAACTCGATCCTCTCGTATGCAGCGCAGAGCTGCGTGAACTGTACCTCGTTCATATCTCCCTCCGTGAGATGCTATTTTTGCCCCTACGGAGACACGTCCGCAAATAAGGCTTACCACAAACATCTTCCTACGTCAATATAATATGCTATACTCTCTACACCTATTTTTGAATTAGAAATTAGTAATTTTGAATTATTTCAAATGTACACTCTCTACATTCTCCGCTGCAAAGACAATTCACTTTACACAGGGATAGCAAAAGATCTCGAGAAACGTCTCGAGATGCATCGCGCTGGGACAGGATCAAAGTACGTTCGCGCAAAATCTCCTTTTGCTGTAGTGTATACAGAGAAATGCAAAGATAGATCAAGTGCAACGAAGAGAGAAATGGCAATTAAAAAAATGTCGAAAGAAAAAAAAGAAACATTGGTTATTTCTCCCCCTACCAGGGGGAGCTAGAGGGGGTCTGCTGACAAAAACAACGTTCATAATACTAACGACCCCTCCCAACCTCCCCTTATAGGGGAGGAGATCCTTACTTCCATGACCATCGACCACGCAAGACAATCCCTCAAACATACCTTCGGCTTCGACTCCTTCCGCCCAATGCAAGAGGAGATTGTTCAGGCTGTCATAGAAAAAAAAGACGTCCTTGTTCTGATGCCCACGGGCGGTGGCAAATCTCTTTGTTATCAATTGCCAGCAACTGTTCAAGAGGGACTCACCGTCGTCGTCTCCCCTCTTATCGCACTGATGAAAGATCAAGTGGAAGGACTCGTAGAAAATGGTATCAAAGCAGCGTATCTCAATAGTTCTCTTGAACTCGATGAACATCAAGATATTCTCGCACAGCTCGAACGAGGTGAGATAGACATTCTCTATGTTTCTCCAGAAAAACTGGTCACACAAAGTTTTCAATATTCGCTAAAAAAATGGAATGTCCAACTTTTTGCCATCGACGAAGCACATTGTATTTCACAATGGGGACACGATTTTCGTCCAGAATATACCAAACTCCGCGCACTCAAAAATATATTTCCTGATGTTCCTATTATTGCTCTGACAGCAACAGCAGACAAAACAACGAGAAAGGATATTCTGGCGCAATTGCAATTGAAAGATCCAAAAATATTTATTTCTTCTTTTGACAGACCAAATCTAGAACTCAACGTATTGCCTGCACACAAACGCATCGAACGCATCATTACCTTTGTCAAAAAAAGAAAACACGAATCTGGAATTATTTATTGTCTGAGTAGAAATCAAACAGAAAAAGTTGCGAATGCACTGATCCAAGAAGGCATCAATGCAGGCTACTATCACGCAGGCATGATCTCTCACGAGCGCGCAAAAGCACAGGAAGACTTTATTCACGGAAGAACAAATGTCGTTGTTGCCACGATTGCTTTTGGTATGGGAATCGATAAAAGCAATGTCCGCTATGTCATTCACCACAACTTGCCAAAAAATCTCGAGGGCTATTATCAAGAAATAGGACGCGCAGGACGAGATGGATTGCCAAGTGAAACACTCCTCTTCTACTCGCTCGCAGATGTTGTCTTGCTAAAAAAGTTTGCAACAGAATCTGGACAACCCGCACTCCAACTTGCGAAATTGGATCGTATGAAACAATTTGCCGATGCATTGATTTGTCGACGACGTATTTTGCTTTCCTATTTTGGAGAAGAAGTAAAAAGTGATTGCAAAAACTGCGATGTCTGTGAAAATCCTCCAGAACTAGTTGACGGTACAGAGATCGCACAGATCGCACTGTCGGGAATTGCGAGAACAAACCAAGATGTGGCGATCGGTATGCTCATAGATATTTTGCGTGGGTCTGGCAAACAGGAAGTATTGAACCAAGGCTACCATACCATAAAAACCTATGGCGCAGGCAGTCATATTTCTCCAGAAGACTGGCAACAATACCTCTTGCAAATGCTCAATCTCGGTCTTGTTGACGTTGCATACGACCAACACCATGCATTGAAAATTACTACGGCAGGCGCGCGAGTATTAAAAGGTGAAGACACCGTACAGTTTGTTTCCCTGGCGTATATCGAAGAACGCGCCATCACTGCAAGTAGTAAAGAAAGCAAAACAAATTCTCGAAGAAAAGAAGCCGAAGAAGTATTGTTTGACATGCTCCGCGATCTCCGTTTTTCTCTCGCAAAAAAAGCAAACATTCCTCCGTATCATGTGTTCACCGATAAGACGCTCGACGAGATGGCACGTGACATGCCAACAAATGAAGAAAAAATGAAAAAAGTTTCTGGTATTGGTGATAAAAAATTTGCCAGCTATGGCAAACTCTTTATCGATGAAATTACAAAATTTATTCAAGAAAAAGATAAAGCCGGTGAAAAAATCCAAGGCACAACGCAAGACATCACCTATGCGTATTATCGCCAAGGTATGCCGGTCGGGATCATTGCAAAAGAACGCGATCTCAAATCGGTCACGATCTACGGGCATCTCGCAGATCTGTATGAAAAAGGATATGATATCAATATCCACGATTTCATTGATAAACGGGATCTAAAAAAAATCTGTGAGAATCTCAAAGAAAAAGGCGTCCCACAAAAATTGAAATCGTTGTATGAACGGTTTGATGGAACGTTTGATTATGACAAGCTCCGCCTTGCTGTTGCGTATTATCGGAAAGAAAATAGGAAGCAAGGGGTTATTGAGTATAGGTAAAACATGTACTTGGTTAAAGACTTCAAAAAAATACTTAAAGATCTTGAACCCTTTGTGACTCGCGCAGATAAGAAAGGTAGACTTTGGTTACATAATGGAAATAATGAAAAAAGAAAAATGGATGCTATCAAAGTAAAAGATGGAACTTTATTTAAACTTAGACCTCGAGAAGCGTGGGCGAATTGGCTCATATGTGTCGTCTTACAACATATAACGGGTGATGAAATAACTTTTTCTGATAGTGAACACGGAGATGGTTATATCTGGAATAAAACAAAAGGCGAAGTCATTATTACTGAACATGTCGCAGCGATGGATTTCCCAAACACCACTATCCCAACAGGAGAAGAACGTGTTATTTGGGCGATTGAAAAAAAAATCAAAAAAGGGAAAGAATATGCACAAGGTAAACACTTGGTAGTTTTCATGGATGGTGCTGGGAAATGGTATCCAACTAAAGTAGGGAGACAAACTTCAGGAAAACATAATTTTGAAAGTATATTTTGCGTAGGGTTAATTACTGGAGATGAAAGCGGATACAAGTATGGACTAACACAGTTCTTTCCGTCACATTCACCTTGTTGGGAAATCCAGATAAATTCTGATTTTACGGATTGGACAATTACACAAATTCAATAGATATACTAATGCGAGTTAAACAGTTAGCATTAGAATCCCAAAAGAACCTCTTATTAGCTGGCTCCATAGTCCCGAAGGGCTGTGGAGCCAGCCAAGAGGAAAACGATTTTCCAAACAACATTAGTAAAAACAAAAACAACCCTTTCTAAGAGTTGCTTTTGACTGGTCCGACGCGCTCGTTCTTCTGATCGACCACGAAGGGCCAGTCAGCGCATGAGCGCGTCGAAGTGGGAGCCCGTACAGGATGTCGGATTACTTGCCGATCAGGAGGATCAGCAGCATGATGAGGATCCCCATGCTCTGGAAAACGTTCACGACGATGGACACATCCCTCTGTCGCGTACGTCGCGTACTCAGATCCTCGGCCTGCTCGATCGCGAGACCATCCTGGGTGCGGAGCGTACTCTCGATGCAGTCCACATAGTGGTCAATGAGGATGTCTCCAGGAAGCACACGTTTCGCGACAATGCTTTCGCTGGGTCGAAAATGTACGGCCTCGCAATAATCCACAACACCGGTTTCGCCGCTGATATGATAGGACTTTATCGTAATCTTGCGCCAACCAAAGTATGGCACCCACACGTAGCAGATGCTACGAAATTCATCGCGCACTCGAGGCCACTCCGTCTGGAACGTGAGACCAACGAAATTGAACTTCATGAGTCCCCTCTTCACAGGGTGGGTAAGGCTCCCTGTTTGCGCATAGCTAAGCAAAAAATGTACCTTTTGTCAATAGTATACACTCAAAAAAATTAGTAAAAACAAAAACAGCCTTTTCACAAAGCTGCTTTTGCATTGTCCCCGACGATCGGTGCGACAATACGCACGACGTCGGGGTAGTCCCCCTAGTTGTTGACAAGAACTGCGATCACCCCACCCAGGATGAGCGCGGTGATCGCCAGCACGATCACCAGCCATGTCTTGCTATCGCCATGGGCACGTCCTTGGCCAGCATGAGCCTCGGACACGGCATCCAGGCTGATCGACGTCACGGTATTGAGGATCGTGGGGTCCTCGACCTTGACGACGGGATGACCGATCAGTGCTCCAAGCGGAACCTGCCAGTCGCTCACCCGTCCATGAACTTGGACGTTGACCTGCTGATGAACATGGTTCATCCTGACGGTCAGGGACACCATGTGACCGGTCGCTTCTTGCACGTAACATGCTCCGCCACGAGCCTCGAGCTCCTCAATGGGCAGCTCGTACGGAATATCATCACAATAAAAAAGCATGACTCGTCTCTCCTCCCATGGTTGTCTGGATGCATAGATAATCATAAAAATATATTTTTGTAAAGGATAATTATTCGTTCGCATACAAATGCAGATTCTGTTACCATACAACTATACCACTGAACCCATAACAACATTTTTATGCTCAAACAAAACTCCCCCGCCCCACCATTCTCCCTCCCGGACCAAAACGGAAAAATGCAAAGCCTAACAGACTACTCAGGCAAAAAAGTGCTGCTCTACTTTTATCCAAAAGATGATACACCCGGCTGTACGACCGAAGCGTGCAACTTTCGTGATAGACTGAACGAACTAAAAGACCACGGCGTGCAAGTCCTCGGTGTGAGTAAGGATACTATCGCATCACACAAAAAATTCTCAGAAAAGTTTGATCTCAACTTTCCCCTTCTCTCTGATGAAAATGGAACACTCGTGAAAGCCTACGGCGTCTGGAAAGAAAAAAGTATGTACGGGAAAACATACATGGGCATTTCTCGTGAATCATTTCTCATTGATGAAGAAGGCAACCTTGTGAAACATTATGAAAAAGTAAAGCCAGAAGAACATGTCGAGGAAGTATTGCGGGATGTCGAAGCATAGTGTGATTGACAAACCAGCTAAAAACAGCTATACTCCGGCCTACGCTAAAGCTTCGGCCGACAAGCGTTGCCTTTTTTAATATCGCACTATGGCACAACAAGAATCCGTCATTCTCAGATTTGACGCCGTCAAATTTCACTACGATGAAATCAAACCCATTCTCAATGGCGTCAGTTTTTCTATACGAAAAAATAGCAAAATCACCATCATGGGCCCAAACGGCGCAGGAAAATCTACCATTTTCAAACTCATCACTGGAGACATTCAGCCAGTCGAAGGCAGAGTCCTTATCACTGATAATGCGTCTATTGGCATTGCGAAGCAAATCATGGCTGACGAATATAAAGAACTGACTGTCCGAGAATACTTTGCAACAGCGTTCACAGAAAAAAAACATAACCTCGATAAACTCATCACCGACGTCCTCGATGTCGTGAACTATCACATTCCTCTCGACAAACAAATCAAAGACACATCAGGTGGTCAGCAAGCTCGCCTTCTCTTGGCACACGCATTGATCCAACAACCCGACATTCTCCTCCTCGACGAACCAACGAACAATCTCGATGATGACGGTATCGGTCACCTGACATCCTTCCTCATCATGTATGAAAAAACCGTTGTGGTTATTTCTCATGACACGTACTTTTTGAATTCATTTACCGATGGTGTCTTGCATCTCAATGAATACACAAAAGAAGTAAAACAATATCAAGGAAACTATCTCGATGTACTCGAAGACATCAACGCACAGATAGAACGAGAAGAACGAAAAAATGCACAACTCCAAAGAAATATTCAAGATCGAAAAGATAAAATAAACTTCTTTTCAAACAAAGGAGGAAAGATGAGAAAACTTGCGGCAAAAATGCGCGAAGAAGTTGCAGAAGATGAAGCAAACATGGTAGACGTGATGCAAGAAGACAAAACCATCACACGGTTTGACATCCCAGCACAAGAATACAAAGAAGAAATCTTGGGCATGAATCATATTTCTATTTTGAAAAACCATGAAGTGGTAGAGAAAGAAGTCAATATTCACATGCGGCGCGGCGACAGACTCTTTATCAAAGGACCAAATGGTATTGGAAAAAGCACGCTGCTGAAGCGCATTGCAGAAGAACAAACAGATGGCATCACGATTGGTGCAGGTGTGCGTGTTGCGTATTATAAGCAGGATTTTTCCGGACTTGATTTTAATAAAACTGCCTTTCACTCTCTCAAAGAAATGATGGGCGTGCCAGATGATGAAGTTATTTACCGCGTTGCCGCACGATTTTTATTGAGTTCAAAAGTTCTGCAAAATTTGGTTGGTGCATTATCCGAAGGACAAAAAGGATTGCTCGTCTATGCACGTTTTGTCTTGCAAGAGCCAGGCCTCTTGATCCTCGACGAGCCGACGAACCACATCAACTTCCGACATCTTCCCGTCATAGCAGAAGCAATCAATCAGTACGAAGGCGCGATGATTCTCGTTTCTCACGTTCCAGAATTTGTCGAACAAATTACTATCAAAAACGAACTCGATCTGGGTCGCATCTAATTCAATTTATATGTCAAAAGTTGAAAAAGGACACAAAGTCACCGTACACTATACAGGATCTCTCGACGACGGCACCATATTCGATTCATCAAAGAATCGTGAACCACTTGAATTCATTGTTGGTGGTGGCATGGTGATTGAAGGATTTGATGAGATGGTCATCGGTATGAGCGTGGGAGACACGAAAAAAGAAACACTCCCCTCTCACAAAGCATACGGCGACCGTCGTAATGAACTTGTCGGCGACGTCCCAAAAAACAATATTCCAGAAAACATTCGTGACAACGTCGCAAAAGGTGACAAACTTCAAATTCCACAACCAAACGGTATTGCGATTGTCACGGTGATCAATGTCACAGACGATGCCATCACCATCGACGCAAATCCAGAACTTGCAGGAAAAGATCTTACATTTGAGATAGAACTGGTAGAAATTAAAGAAGTCGAATAAACACAAAATCAGTGCGATAAAAAAAGAGAAGCCCCGTAGCGAAAAGTACGCTACGGGGCTTTGTTGTCGTTGTGACCTCGAAAAGTTGTCCCGCAGAGACGGAATCCCGCTTTGCGGGAGGAGATGGGTTGCGTTGCATTATGATTTCTTTTTTTTCTCACGCTTTCCTTCCACTTTTTTCCGTGCTTCTAGTTCACGTATTTCATCTCTCAAAATAGCCGCCACTTCAAACTCAAGATTCTGCGCCGCTTCTTTCATGTTCTTTTGTTTATCTTTGATAATTTCTTCAATCGTCCTGCCATCTCCTAGCATATCAAGACGTGCAATTTCTTTTATACGTCGATTTCTTGCTTTTTTTGCTGTCTGACTTGTAGAGGCAGAAAGTCCAAATTCTTCCAAAATATTTCGGATACTTTTTTCAATTGTTTTTGGTGTGATGCCATGTTTCTTATTATACGCAAGTTGTTTTTCTCGACGACGATCGGTCTCTTCTATCGCGCGTTCGATAGAGCCGGTCATGTGATCGGCATAAAGAATGACTTGCCCATTGACATTGCGAGCCGCACGACCAATGGTCTGAATAAGACTTGTTTCACTGCGAAGAAATCCTTCTTTATCGGCATCAAGAATTGCGACGAGTGAGACTTCCGGAATATCCAGCCCTTCTCGAAGCAAGTTCACACCAACAATCACATCGACCTCTCCTTTACGAAGGGCGGTAATAATTTCAATGCGTTCAATAGTCAAAATATCACTATGCAGATATTTTACTTTTATGCCACGCTCTTGCAGATATTCTGTCAGATCCTCTGCCATGCGTTTTGTAAGCGTCGTCACGAGCGTTCGTTCTTTTTGCGTTATTCTCTCTTGAATTCGCTCTATGACATCATCTACCTGAGAAGGGTTTTCATCTGTTTCCGTCACAGGACGAATAATCACCTCAGGGTCAATGAGTCCAGTAGGACGCACAATTTGCTCCGCGATATTTGTACTTATCTCTTTTTCATACTCACTTGGTGTTGCAGATACATACACCACATCTTCAATACGTGCATCAAATTCTTCAAAACGCAGGGGTCGATTGTCTCGAGCACTCGGCAATCTGAATCCATTGTCTACGAGTGAATCCTTTCGCGCACGATCACCATTGTACATCGCACGAATTTGCGGGACGCTCACGTGAGATTCATCGATAATGGTAAGAAATGAACGAGATCCATATTTAAAATAATCAAGCAATGTAAATGGTGGTTCACCTTCATCACGTCCTTCAAAATGTCGAGAATAATTTTCAATACCATTGCAATAGCCGACCTGTTTGATGAGTTCAAGATCGTGTGCAACACGACGTTTCAATCGTTCATACTCAAGAACTTTTTCTTGTTTTTTGAACAATCCCAATTGTTCATGTAATTCTGATTCAATACGCCCAATGGCTCGTTCTCTTGATTCAGTACTCATGACATAGTGCTTTGCAGGAAAGAGCCACAGATCTTCTTGCTCTCGGCGAATTTTTCTCGTAACAGGATCAATCTGTTCAATGCGCGTAATCTCCTCACCCACCTCAAGTCTATAAATCATTTCTTCATTCACGGGCATCATCTCAAATACTTGTCCACGCATACGAAACGAACCTCGCACAATATCTGCATTTGTTCTTTCAAATTGCATTTCAACAAGTTGTTGCATCACAGCACGTCTATCCAAACGTTGTCCTACTTCGAGATGCAACACAATTTTTTCATATTCTGTCGGGGAACCCAAACCATAAATGGCTGATACCGATGCGACGATAATGACATCTTCGCGAGTCAACAGCGCTTGCGTACAGGCATGACGAAGTCGATCAATTTCTTCGTTGATCTGTGCCTCTTTTTCTATATACGTATCACTTGATGCAATATATGCTTCTGGCTGATAATAATCATAATAACTGACAAAATACTCAACGGCATTGTCTGGAAAAAATTCGCGAAATTCATTACACAGCTGAGCGGCAAGTGTTTTATTATGAGCAATAACAAGTGTCGGTTTTTGCACCTCTTGAATCACGTTTGCAATGGTAAAGGTCTTTCCAGAACCAGTCACACCAAGCAATGTCTGTCGTTTGTCTCCTTTTTTGATACCAGAAACAAGCGACTGTATAGCCGTTGGTTGATCGCCTGCGGGTTTATATTGTGAATGTAATTTGAATTTCATAAATTAGCCTGCCCGGCGCAGCTCAAACAAAGTATTGAGCGGAGACGGGATCGCCTGCTGGTTTGTACTCTGAGTGCAATTTGAATTCCATAGATAATCAACCTAGCACATCACACCTTGTTTTTCAATACAAAACGCTACAAGCTAGCACCTAAAACCTAATCTTCCTACTCCACCTCAACCTTTTCCCCAAACTCAGGGACAATCGTTTTCACACCATAGCGATCACGTGTTTTGTGCGCGAGTTCTGTAGCAGCATGATCATCACCATGGACAAAACAAACTTTTTGGGGCGCAGTCCCGCTACTGCCAATCCAGTCAAGCATCTTGTCTTGATCTCCATGTGCAGACAAGGCACCAATGGCTTTGATCGTACAATGCACAGGAATATGTTCATTAAAAATACGCACATTTTCTGCGCCTTCGTACAATCTCCGACCCAGCGTCCCTTCTGCCTGGTACCCGACAATGATCAGCGTAGATTTTGGATCAGAGAGATACCTCATCGCGTGATGCATGATACGCCCACCATTCATCATCCCCGAGCCTGCAATAATCATCTTTGGCGATGGGACAGTGTTGATGGCTTTTGATTCTTCGACGGTACGAGTAATCGTGAGTTGTTTAAACTTAAAAAAATCATTGCCTTGCATGTGTTTTTCTTTTGCATCTTTGTCGTAATAGTCTGTATACGTGGTATACGTTGGCATGGCATCGATAGCAAGTGGACTGTCAAGAAAAATAGGAAATTGCGGAAGCGTCTTATCTTCTTCTGCCATTTCATCAAGCATATACAAAATTTCTTGCGTTCGTTCGAGCGAAAAGGCAGGCATCATGATCGTACCGCCTCGGCGCACGCCTTCTTTGACGAGCTCAAGTAAGATGTCTTTCCGCATGCGTTCATCCTCATGGAGTCGATCACCATACGTCGATTCACAGATGAGAAAATCAACGGGCGACAAGGCTTCTGAATCTTGTAAAATAGGCACGTTTTCATTTCCCATGTCTCCAGAAAACGCAATTGTTTTACCGCCCGAGGTGAGCTCAATAAATGATGATCCAAAAATATGTCCTGCATCTTTGAGCACGATCGTTGCACTGCCGATGGAAAATGGCGTGCGATATGATTGTGCATGACATTGGGACATCGCCCTTGTGACATCTTCTTCTGTATACAAAACAGGATCCCCTGTTTTTTTATTATTATACTTCATGATGTGATACGCATCTTTCCAAATAAGTTCAGCAAGCTCAAGTGTTCCATGAGTACCATAGATCGGTCCGCGGAATCCATCACGCACCAATTTTGGGATGCGTCCGGTATGATCGAGGTGTGCGTGACTCACGACGACAGCATCAAGGCTCGCAGGATCAAATCCAAAATCTTCATGATTTTTTTGCTCATTAAATTGTCCGCCTTGAAACATTCCGCAATCAAAAAGGATCTTCTCTGCCCCCGTGTCGACAAGATGACAGGAGCCAGTGACTTCATGTGCCGCTCCAAAAAAGGTAACATTCATAAAAAATATATAAAAACAAATGAGATATATAGTCTATCATACCTGACCTTCACTCATATGTACAAATAGGTACTTTTCTGCTATGATACGTACATTCCAATACTACGTTATGCATCGAAACACAGATGATATCCAAATTCAAGGTCCACCAATAGATGAGATACAAAAACGGTCATCTTGTCTCAAGCGAAGCTGCGGAACGCTTTTAGGTATAATTATTGTATTGCTCCTTATATTAAGCTTTCTCATCCATACCATTGTCCGCCCTCGCATTAAACATCTTGCTATCCTGCCAACAGATATCCCAAAGGAAATACCTATCTACGATGCACAGAATCTTGATGTTATTTCCTATATCGACGGAGGACAACGCGCACAAGCGATTGAACTCCTTGCGTTTGTGCCAAAGGCCATCCTGTCCCCCCTTATTCTGGCCATAGAAAATGCAGACGAAGCTGCAGGAGCAGAAACAGAATCGCTCTGGGAATCATTCATTCGTATTCTCGGTACGCCAGTAGCAGATCACAGAAATATCCTCTCAGTCGAATGGACAGAGCTTCAAGCCGCACCATCGTTTATCCATTCCTATTACCGCACAGCACTCACACAGGCAGGATATACCGAAACAGACGAACATACCGCGGACAGCACTCGATTTGAAAATGAGCGCGAAGGAACGACAGTTACCGTAGATATACAGGACAATGGCAATGCTCAGGATGGAACAGATTATGCTATACTACGAGTCTATTATACGTTTTCACCAAAAAAATAATCGTTTTGTGCTATGGCAATAAAAGTCATCACACAGCAGAATCTCACATGGATAAACATCGATCGCATTGATGAAGAAGCATTGACGTATTTGAAAAAAAATCACAACTTCCATCATCTCGATATTGAAGACATCCAAAGTGAAAGTCAGACACCAAAGGTAGATGCGTATAAAAACTACTTGTTTGTTGTCCTTCAAGTTCCACATTGGCAAGGAAATACAAAAACAATTGTCCCGCTGGAGGTTGACTGTTTTATCGGAGAAAACTACTTGATTACGGTTCAGAATACAAAAGTAAAAGAAATGAAAAATTTCTTTTATAAATGTATGAAAAACAGACAAACAAAACGAGAATGGATGAGTGGGACGTCTGGATTTTTGTTTTATCATGTGCTGGAAGCACTGTTTCACAATTCCAGAAGCACACTGAATAATATTGGTAAACAAATTTCAAAAATGGAAACCAATGTATTTTCTGGAGAGAGAAATCCACATATCGTTCAAGAACTCGCCGTCCACAGACGAAACGTTCTGAGCTTTCGACGCATTATCGACCCACAACGCTATGTCATCGCCAACTTGTCGCACACGAGAAAACCATTCTTGAACGATGATTTAAATGTATATTTTGATAACGTTGTCGACTACCTCAACAAAATTTGGGTGATCCTCGATACGTATCGTGACACCGTTGACGGGCTGCACGTGACCGTGGAGTCGTTGATTACGCAGCGGACGAATAAAGTAGTAGGCACACTCACGGCTATTTCCGTAGGCTTGTTGCCACTGACACTGCTCTCAGGTATTTATGGCATGAATATCGACAATCTCCCATTTGCACACAATCCACTCCTTGTGTGGGGCATGTTTGCCATATTGGCAATCGTGATATTGTTGGCACTCTTCACTATGAGAAGAAATAAATGGCTATGAGTGCGAACTAACGAAATGATACGAACATACAAAATCCATGCCCTATGCAAAATGAATATTAAAAAGTGTCGTTCGTAATTTCGTATCATTTCGTCAGTTCGTACTCAATGTATGATGAAACGTCTCTTCACCAACACCCAATCCTCCATCACCGGCGCTGCCATCATCCTCGGGGCTGCGTCTTTTTTGAGTCGTATCATGGGTATTATTCGTGATCGTATTTTTGCGCATCAATTTGGGGCGGGTGATGTGCTGGATGCGTACTATGCAGCATTCCGTGTTCCTGATCTTGTCTACAATCTTCTGGTTGTAGGAGCACTGTCCGCGGGATTTATCCCCATCTTTCTTGAACTCAAACAAAAAAATAAGGCCGAAGCCTGGCATGTCACAAATAGCGTGCTCCATATTATTGCCATTGGATCGATGTTCGTATGCGCGGTTCTTTTTCTCTTCGCGCCAAGTATCATTCACGCCATTGTGCCAGGATTTGATGCAGAAAAACAAGCATTGACCGTCATGCTCTCACGCATCATGTTTATCAGTCCGATCATCCTCGGGATCAGTAGTCTGGTGAGTGGTGTGTTGCAATCATACAAATCATTCCTCATCTATAGCATCACCCCTATCATGTACAATCTTGGTATTATTATCGGTGCCGTCCTTTTTGTACCGATCTATGGGGTAGAAGGACTTGCCTATGGCGTCTTGCTTGGGGCCATATTGCATTTGTGTATACAGTTGCCTACCTTGTTCCGCCTTGGTTTTCGCTATCGCCCTGTGATGGATGTAACCAATATCTCTGTGAGACGGATTGGAAAAATGATGATTCCACGAACCATGAGTCTCGCCACAGCGCAAATAAATTTGATTGTTATGACCGTTCTTGCCTCAACGCTTGGCGTGGGAAGTATTGCGATTTTTAATTTTGCAAACAATTTGCAATATTTCGCTGTGGGCATTATTGGTATTTCCTTTGCTGTTGCCGCGTTTCCTGCGTTGTCAGAATTGATTGCAAAAGGAAAACAATCAGACATGATAGAACAACTCATCAGGACGACCAGACAAATTTTATTCTTCATTCTTCCGATGAGTATTCTTTTCCTTGTACTTCGCGCGCAGATTGTGAGAACCGTGTTGGGCAGTGGAGCATTTGATTGGGATGATACCATTGCAACAGCCGATACACTTGCCTTTTTTTCTTTTTCTCTCTTTGCACAAGCGCTCATTCCCCTCTTGGCACGAGGCTTTTATGCACTCAAAGACACCTGGACGCCGTTTCTCATTGGACTTTCAAGTGCGCTTGTCAACATTCTCGCAGCACTCTATTTGAAAGATATCTATGGCATTCAAGGATTGGCATTTGCGTTTAGTATCGCTGCAATCTTTCAAATAGTACTTATGTGGTTTTCTCTCAGGCATAAAGTTGGTCCTATGGGTGAAAAGTCCTTGTTACGTTTTCTTGGCAAAATTTCGTTTGCAACACTCTGTATGGCGATCATTGCGCAGTATTTGAAAGAACCACTTTCGTATCTCGTAGATATGACACGTCTCTGGGGAATTTTTCTTCAAGGGCTGGGTGCTGGGACGGTTGGCATCTTCATGTATATCCTACTTTGTTGGCTGCTCGGGGTAGAAGAAGTGGACATCATAAAAAAGAGTTTCAAAAAACGCTCACTCAAACTTGCCACAGTGGAAGCGTCTATCAATGAACCGGATGAGGTGTAATTTCATGTATCACAAATCATATAACATAAAACAAAAAGCCACGAACAATCGTTCGTGGCTTTTTGAATCTGGCCGACGTACGTGGTACGTCGGCCTTCATGTCCTTCTCGCCGCACGGCGTGCGCTGCGAGCCCTAATGTTCCTTGATACATTTCTCGCGGTAATGCTCGGCCGCGAGATAGATCGCCGGGTTGAGCCCGGTCACGTCAGCGAGTCCCTTCACCGTGGCCCACATGGAGATAGGCTGAGTGAACTTCGCACCAGTGCAGTCTGAACCAGTGAAGTTTGCTCCGGTAAAATCCGCACCGCTAAAGTCCGCCTCGATGAAGATTGCACCAGTAAAGTCCGTATTAATCAGGCGTGTCTGGGTGAGCTTCGCCTCAGTAAAGTCCGCCTCGGTAAACTTTGCCTTTGTGAGCTCTGCCCTGGTAAGAATAGCTCTGGTAAGATCGGAACCTCTGAATTCAGCTGCACTCAGATTCGCCCAAGAGAGATCTGCACTCTCAAAACACCCCCCAGTGATCTTCACTCTGGTAAAGTCTGATTGACTGAGATTTGCTTCAAAAAACCACACTCCAGAAAGCTTCGCTCCAGTGAAATATGCACCACAGAAATTCGCTCCTTTGAAGTTTGCCCTTCGAAGGTCAGCACCCAGGAGTTTCGCCCTGCTCAGGTTCGCCCCACAAAGATACTTATTATTGAAGTCCGCCCCACGGAGGTCTATCCAATAAGCATCAGCCCCCTGACGTAACGTGTTACTCTCACTTACCTTCTCTGCCTCGAGGAGAGTACGATAACTACGCTTCTTTGACACGGTTTTTCCCTCCCGTATTATTTTTTCTTCTCTCTAGCACGACGCACTGGAGAGCTAAAAACCATAACACATTTTCCTCCTTTTATCAATAGCAACCTGACAAGAAACATTTTTATCAAAAAAAAACTGTTTTCAACCCTTGCAAAAAGACAAAAAATAGCCTAATATAAGCACATTATGGAAACCAAAAACATCCGCAATTTCTGCATTATCGCCCACATCGACCATGGTAAATCTACCCTTGCGGATCGATTTCTTGAAGTTACCGGCACGATCGATAAACGCAACATGAAAAACCAGCTGCTTGATACCATGGATATCGAACAAGAACGTGGTATTACTATCAAACTCCAGCCAGTCCGCATGCTATATCAGGACCATATTCTGAATCTCATTGATACACCAGGCCATGTTGATTTCTCATACGAAGTCTCCCGTTCTCTTGCTGCAGTCGAGGGAGCCATTCTCCTCGTCGATGCCAGTCAAGGTGTGCAAGCTCAGACGATTGCAAACCTGTATCTTGCGATTGAACAAAACCTCACGATTATCCCTGTCATGAATAAGATTGATTTGCCAAATGCAAATCCAGAAAAAGTCGCAGAAGAAATTATTCATCTCATCGGCTGCAAGCGCGAAGATATCTTAAGCTGTTCAGGAAAAACTGGAGAAGGCGTGCCAGAAGTCCTCGCAGCAGTCATTGCCCAAATCCCAGCACCAGTCGATACAAAGGCAGCTCCGGCACGGGCTCTTATTTTTGATTCTTTTTTTGATGATTATCGCGGCGTGATTGCATCAGTGAGAATGCAAGATGGTGAACTGAAAAAAGGTGACAAGATCGTATTCATGGGAAGCGGCATCCATGGCGAGGTGCTCGACACCGGCCACTATGCCCCACAGATGGTCTCTGACAAGATGCTTGAAAACGGGCATACAGGATACGTTGTGAGTGGACTCAAAGAAATCGGGAATGTCCGAGTCGGTGATACGATTACACTCGAAAAAACACCAGCAACATCACAACTGCCTGGATATAAAGAAGTCAAACCCATGGTTTTTGCAGGCGTCTTTCCAAACGAAGGAGACGCATATAGTGAAATGCGAGATGCCATGGACAAATTAAAATTAAACGACTCTGCCCTTTTCTTTGAACCAGAACATTCCCAAGCACTTGGCTTTGGTTTTCGCTGCGGTTTCCTCGGCATGTTGCATCTTGAAATTTTTCAAGAACGACTTCGCCGTGAATTTGATATTGATATTATTGCGACCGTACCAAGTGTTGCCTACCATATTTTTAAAACCAATGGAGAAGAAATCACGATAAAAAGTCCACAAGATCTCCCAGACGTCCAACAAATAGAGCATATCGAAGAGCCCTGGATGGATGTGGATATTATTGTGCCAGAAAATTTTATTGGCAACATCATGAGTCTTGTTGCTGAACGCAAAGGTATCTATGCAAACACAGAATATCTCAGCGCCGGTTCATCACAGCGAGCCATGCTGCACTATCAGATGCCACTGGCGTCGCTTATCACAGATTTTTATGATAAGCTAAAAAGTGTCTCAAGTGGATACGCGTCTATGAATTATGAGTTCAAAGATTATCGAAAATCTGATGTTGTCAAAATGGATATTTTAATTGCAGAAGAAGCTGTAGAAGCACTCTCTCTCCTCGTTTGGAGAGACGAAGCACACAATATCGGGAAAAAAATCGTAAACTCACTCAAAGACACACTCCCGCGACAGCAATTTGTCATCAAAATTCAAGCAACGATTGGAGGAAAAGTCATTGCAGGAGAAAAAATTTCAGCTCTCAGAAAAGATGTGACCGCAAAGTTGTACGGTGGAGATGTCACACGAAAACGAAAACTGCTTGAAAAACAAAAGAAAGGAAAAAAGAAAATGATGGCTATGGGAAAAGGAAAAGTGGACATTCCAACAGAAGCATATCTCGCCGTATTAAAACGGTAACGTTCATCTAACCCCACATCTATGTATATAAAACTGTTTGTTACAGGAGGCACCTTTGATAAAGAATACAATGAACTCACAGGAGAACTTGTCTTCCACGACACACACATTCAAGAAATGCTCCTCAGAGGTCGTGCCAAACTTGACGTGAATGTGCGCACGCTCATGATGATTGACAGTCTGTTTATGACACGAGAAGACAGACATATTATTCTCGATCATTGTCAAAAAACAGAAGCAGAGAAAATCGTTATCACGCATGGTACTGACACCATGGTAGAGACAGCAAAACTCCTTGCCTCCGAAATTCATGACAAAACAATCGTCCTCACCGGCGCGATGATCCCTTACACATTTGGCAGCTCAGATGGACAGTTTAATCTTGGCAGTGCACTCGCCTTTGCACAAACCCTCGAACCAGGCGTGTATATCGCTATGAACGGGCGCTACTTCCAATGGTCAAATGTACAAAAAAATAAACAAACCGGCATATTTGAAGAGCTCACTTCGTAACATCCCCTCTATGCAACACAAACACATGAAAATTTCATGGCTCATCATCTCTGCAATCGCGATCTTGAGTATGATCTTCTTTAGCATCCTCCCTGCATTCTATAGCTAAGACATTGTTTCACACGCATGCCTCGACTTCAAAAAACACACAACGGCCTTCATCCACACCATGTCTATCAGCTTGAAGTGATCTTTCTTTTTTTTGTTGGGTTTTGTCTCTTCTTTGCGTACTTTCTGATCATGGATTACTATAGACTGGATATGGCGGTCGCCCAATGGTATTTTGTAGCGCCATGGACAGCGATATATACACTCTGGTGTCTACGCCTACGAACGAATATTCCGAGTGAAGAACGCATTTCTCCGCTCAAACGTCCTATCCTGCACTGGGTACTTTTTGGACTTGTCCTTCTCGCATATCAACTAGAACCTGTGAATCTTGCTCGGTTTTACAGTTTTGATATTACGTTTTTTATTTTTACGATATTTTTGGCCGATTCGTATTGGGACTTCATATAAAAAATAATCCGAATATGACGAATCTTTATCCAAATCTACAAATATCCGAATACCTACAAATCTTCTTTGAAAGATATTCGTAATATTAGGATATTTGTAGATTCGGATGTCATTCGTAGATTAGGATTATTATATTTGTACTATGGAAAAACAATGGTCGATCTTAGACCTTCCCCCACAATCATTTTTGGACGAACATCCTGAACTGCCACCCATCGTCGCAAATTTGTTGTATCATCGTAATATCAAAGAACAACAAAATATTGATATTTTTCTTGGTCCAGACTATAGCCGTGATGTGCATGATCCATATTTATTTCAAGATATGGAAAAGGCAGTCGCACGCATCAACCAAGCAATTGAACAAAACGAACGCGTAACTGTCCATGGCGACTATGATGCCGATGGTGTATCTGGGGCTACTATTTTGACGACCATGTTCCGAACGCTTGGATATGAAAACACAGATATCTATATTCCCCATCGTGAAACAGAAGGATATGGATTGAATCTCAATACCGTCAAACTGCTCCATGAACAAGGAACGACACTCATCATCACCTGCGACTGTGGTATTAGCAATACACCAGAAGTAGCCCTCGCCAATGAACTCGGGATAGATGTGATTATTACCGACCACCACTCTATTCCAGCAGTACTGCCAGCAGCAATTGCAATTATCCATCCAAAAATAGAAGGGGAACCCTATCCAGACAAAACACTTGCAGGAGGTGCTGTTGCATTCAAAGTCCTCCAAGCAATGTTCAAAAAACATGCTGAAGCACATGAGACATTGCCAAATGGAGAACTCCATGCCTCTGCAGAAAAATGGCTCCTCGACATGGTCGCGATTGCGACCGTGGCAGACATGGTTCCCCTCCTCGGTGAATCTCGCACTCTCACAAAATATGGTCTGATCGTAATGAACAAAGCAAAACGTATAGGCCTCAGAAAGCTTCTCCTTGAAGCAGGCATTATGCATGCAGACGGATCGATGAAATATCCTATTACCGAAGAAACCATTGGATTTCGTATTGCTCCATGGATCAATGCTGCAGGCCGTATTGACCATGCAAATGTAGCATACAATCTTTTTACAACCACAAGTCCGACAGAAGCCGTCGATCTTGCGTACAAACTCAATCAAAATAATATCGAACGTCAAGCCATGACAGAAATGTATGTGGCAGAAGCAACAAGACAAGTCGAACAAGAACAAAAAGAGGCACCGGTTCTCTTTGTCTATCATGAAAGCTGGAATCCTGGTGTCGTAGGGCTTGTTGCCAGCAGAATAAAAAATACCTATGACAAACCAGTCATCGCCATGACAAGCAATGAATCTGGCATTATGGGATCAGGACGAAGTGTGGAAGGATTCAATATGATCGAGGCTATCCAATCTATGCCAGAATTTTTTGATAAATTTGGTGGACATCCTATGGCATGTGGCTTTACCCTAGCATCTCCAGAAAAACGAGCAGAATTCCAACAGGCACTTTCAAATATATTTGTAGAAAAAACAGCAGGCATGGATTTGTCACCAAAACTTATGATTGAGGCAGACATTGATCTCGATACGATCAATTGGAATTTGTACGAACTGCTTGAAAAATTTTCTCCCTTTGGCCAAGCAAATCCAAAACCACGGTATCTTGCAAAAGATGTTACCATTTTTTCTCTTCAGTCTATTGGCAAGTCGCAAGGACATCTCAAAATGGTCCTCCAACATCATACGAAAAAAATGCACAAAGCCATTGGCTGGGGACTGGCAGATGCCACTCGTGGTGATGGCAATGACTGGAGTAAGGTATTGAAGGCTGGAGACCATGTTGATATAGTATGTGAGATTGGATTGAATGAATGGAATGGCAATCGAGAATTGCAGTTAACTATTACAGATATTCGGAAGGCTGAGAAAGCTGAGCAGGCTTAGAAGGCTTGTAAGGCTTTTTACATTATTCTAAGCATTCCAAGCCTTCTAAGCTTTTCATTATGAAATTATACCTACACACAGACGGAGGCTCTCGGAACAACCCAGGACCTTCGGCATCAGGCATTGTCATAAAAGATGATACAGGAAAGATTGTCGCATCCTACGGCGAATATCTTGGTATTCAAACCAATAATTTTGCAGAATATTCTGCAGTGATTTCAGCACTTACAAAAGCAAAAGATCTTGGCGCAACAGAAATCGTGATCATTGCCGACAGTAAGCTCGTTGTCGAACAACTGAACAGACGATGGAAAGTAAAACATCCAAACATTCAACCTTTATTTCTCAAATGCTGGAATCTGATGCAACAGTTTAAAAAAGTCACCATCAAACATACCCTTCGCGCGGGAAATAAAGAAGCCGATGCAGAGGTGAATAAAGTGCTCGATGCACGCATGTAATATGTCAGCAACTCCAAAAGTAGGAACATCTCACAATGGAAAAGATATGCACTATTCAGTTGGAGCAATGATTAAGCGTGGCGACACATATCTATTGATAGAACGGAATACGCCTCCATTTGGCTTTGCTGGTCCAGCAGGGCATATTGATGAAGGAGAACTGTCAGAAGATGCCGTCCGACGTGAAGTGCAAGAAGAGACAGGCTTTCAACTAACAAATGTCACTTTACTTACAGCAGACGAAGAACTTGATTGGAACTGGTGTAGACGTGGCATAGAAGTTCATTCTTGGTATCTGTATGAAGGAAGTATTGAGGGAGATGTAGACGAGACAAATGTTCGAGAAGTAAAATCAATTGGGTGGTATACCAAAGAACAGATAAAAACACTCACACTCGAACCTGTATGGAAATATTGGTTTAAAAAATACAATATTATATGAAAATAGCACTCTGCCACAGCATGCAATATGCTGAAAAAGCAAAAGAAGTACAACAATGGTTTCAAGCTCGTGGGCATGAAGCATTTCCTTCGTCATTTAATGAATTGTTTATAGGCCTCAGTGATGAAGAAAAAGAAACACTAAAACTAAAACAAAAATTTGAACTAGATGCTATTCGAGAGCATTGGGGTAATATAGAAAAATCAGACAAGGTCTTGATTCTCAATTACGACAAACACGGCATTCCAAATTATATTGGAGGCAATAGTTTTCTTGAAATGGGATTTGCATATATTCTCAAAAAACCGTTGTACCTTCTCAATCCGATTCCAGACATGCCCTATTATAAAACGGAAATTCAAGCAATGAAACCGATTGTGCTGAATGGAGATTTTGAAAAGATATTAGAATAATTGACGATCTTCAGAAAAGCTCATATACTATCATTTCTAACTATTAAGGAGAGGTATATGGGTACCATCACCCGTTGCGACCTTTGCAACAAAAAAAGAGGTAGTAAAGATGATTGGTCATCGATTACTCTCAACACCTCAAACAAAGATTTGGCTGAAAAAATAGGCTCATATGGATATCAGGTTTGGGATCTTTGTCCAGCATGTAGTGCAAAGGTTATACCAGCCACATTGAAAGTACTAAAAAAGAAAAAATAAGCACTTCTAAAAAACCGCCTTATAGCGGTTTTTTTATTTAATAAAGTTTTTTGAACTTAGTGAGTTTAAAGTTAACATTATTTCCATCTTTGTCTTTTCCTGAAAAAAACCTTAATCTTCTGTTTTGAGGGTCAACAAATTTCAACATGTTAAAAGCTGAGTATATTATAAATGTATATATGAGTACATTTGCAACAATAGGTGTCCAGTCAATCAATTGGGGCTGATTTATCAATTTATCTAGATTGTCTCCTTCCACAATTTTATTAATCACTTTATAGCGAAAAATGTAAAAGAAAGTATACCCTAGTATCGTTTCGTAAATAAAAGCTTTTCTGTAAAGTGCCACAATTAACACTCCAATCAACACAAGTATTTTTATAAGTTGGAATGCTATCAATGTTGTTGACTGGTGATAATAAAAAAAGATTGCTAAATTCAATATATTAGCCAAAACAAAATAAATAAGTATAGCGTCTAATATGACATTAATAACTTTGTATTTCACGGGCATGTCCACTTTTTCTTCAGGCATAAAATTATTGATTGATGGGTACCTTCATTCTACATTCTACATTCTCAATTCTGAAATTCTACAATTCCCCACGAAGTTCCTCCACCAACTTCTTCGCCTTCTTACTCAACTTCTTCGGCACGGCGACATTCACCGTGACATACTGATCCCCTCGCCCTGTATGATGCAATCTTGTAACCCCAAGATTTTTGAGTTTAAACTTTTGTCCTGGTTGTGTTCCTTCTGGGATCACCAATTTTTTCTTTCCATCGAGTGTATCAATCTCAATCTTGTCGCCGAGCGCGGCCTGTACAAATGAAATAGAAACCTCAGTATAGATATCAAATTCATGACGCTGAAATCCTGCTTTTGATCGTACATGTACTTGAACATACAAATCTCCTGCGTGACCTTGCGCCCCAGCACTTTCCCCTTTTCCCGTCAAACGAATCACACCACCATTATCAATACCACCAGGAATTTTTACTTTGTATGACGATTCACTTCGGACCATGCCAGCACCACTACAGTGCTTACAAGATTTTTCTGATTTTTTTCCAGCACCATGACAAGTAGGACATGTCGCTGCAGTTTGCATTGCACCAAGGATGGTTTGTTGCACACGAATAACTTGTCCGCGTCCACCACACTCTACACAGGTCTTTACATCACTGCCAGGCTCTGCGCCTGATCCACTACACACGTCACAATCATTTTGTTTTTGTAAACGAATATCTCGCTCCACGCCAAAAGCTGCTTCTTCAAAGGTAATCTCTATATCCACCTGTACATCATTTCCACGACGAGTCCGCCCTTGTCCGCCTCGGGAAGAACCACCACCGAAGCCAAACATATCGCCAAAAATATCACCAAAATCAAACTGTGCGCCACCGCCTCCCTGAAAACCACCACCGCCACGGGCAGCTCGCATAAAGTCCTCCCAACCAGCACCACCGCCAAAACCACCCTGCTGTTGGAAATCAGAGCCATACTGGTCAAACTGCTTGCGCTTCGTTTCATCTCCGAGAACTTGATAGGCTTCGTTCACTTCTTTGAACGTTGCTTCATCTCCTCCTGGTTTGTCGGGATGATGTTTGTGTGCAAGTTTTCTAAATGCTTTTTTAATCTCGTCTTGCGAAGCCCCTTTGTCAACGCCGAGAATTTTGTAGTAATCTTTGGACATGTTACAACCTATTAAAATCAGATAATCTATTGAGCTTCCATAAATTTATTTTCGACCTCCCCCTTAATTATTTCTTTGATTTGTTCTTGAAATTCATACTTGAATACAGTAATTCTTTTATCAAATATCCAATTTGCGGCAGCAAACCACCCCAATCCAAAGGTAAAAAGGAAAAAAGAAATAATTTGTAAAATGGAAAGTTTTACTATAAATTTATGATTACTTAAATCAAATGTCGTCGTAGTTTGATTATTACTTTCGTACGAGGTTTCAGTTCTTCCTAAACTTTTTTTAATATTACGTCCTTTAGATTTTGTTTTATTAGAAGCCATAGTTTTCAAATCTTGTTCAAAAATAGTGGAACTTTGGCTATCAACATTTCTTCTAATTCCAAATTTAAACTATAGCTACCTGGTCTCTCAAAAAGTGTGTTAACAACATTACCAATAAAATTTATTTCTTGTTCATCCTTGGCAATATTTAATTTAACTTCTAATTTTTCTCCAACTTCATTTTCATCTTCATCTAATAATGTGATAAATAGAGTATTTTTTTTACCTACAAAATTCTTAGCAACAAAATTAACGGCTACTGAAAAAGTTGGATGCACCACAGGAAATTCAAGGGCATTAATATTTGTAAAAATACCAATCAAATTCAATTTCCTATCAGCTGACCAAAAGGCATTGTCACACAGATGTACAAAATTTAACTTCACTTCTTTGTTCATATTTTCTACAATTAACTATCATTTCACCGGAAACCCATATACCGTATCCGGCTCATCAGATTCCTTTATAACTCCAAATTTTTGTTCATACTTCTGAACATTCTCCTGCATCGCTCTGATCATCCTCTTCATGTGTCCAGGGCTCATGATGATACGACTGTTCAATGTCCCTTGTGGTGGAAATATATTCATAAAATCCACAACAAACTCTTCTTTTGTGTGATTGATCTGTGCCACATTTGCATATCGTCCTTCAAGCACTTCATCCTTTGCTTTTATTTGAATCTGTTTTTGCTGTTCGTCTGACATATATTTATTTACTAGCTACAAGATTTGCCGAATTGAACACGACACGAAATGCCTTGCAATAGACGACAACAGAATGATACTCACTGACATTTATATTCTTTGGCACCACGTAATTCTGATTTCCTTTATTTCCTTTCAACGCTCCAAGATCAACGTACTCGCCGAGATGTCCTGATTTTTCTACATCACTACTCTTTGAGAGGACAACACGGAGGTCTGGACCATTCAAAACATCCAAATTTTCAAGACGAACAATGGTGTCGCTATTCTGCCCCAGACTGATCAATTGCACATCTCCTGTTCCTTCATGTGCGACCGTGACAAATGCACCGGTAGCAAGAACTTTTGGATGTGCAACATCCATCATGTCTTCTGACATTTCCTTATCTTCCATTTGCGACATTTCTGTCATAAATTGATTCATTGTATTTTCATCTGTAATTTGTTCGTTCAAATTACTTCCATTATCCATACTTTCTTTGAGTTCGGCAACTTTCTTTTGGAGATCTTCTGTTTTTGTCTGAGACAATTTTTCTCCTGCTTTTTGCAAGCCCTCTCCTGCTTTGCTCATAACGAAGTTAAGTGCAGACGAAACTTTCGGATCAAGTTCCTCATCAACTTTTTTGTCAATAAATAATGGAGACAAGAGCCACCAGCCAACACCTAGGATGGCGATAAGGATGAGGAGTTTGATGAGCTTGAACATAGAAATAGAAGTATGAAGTGATAGCACGTTTCCCCTCCTTACGAAGGAGGGGAACAAGGGAAGGTTTTCGCATTAGCACCGTTCTCGCTAATATGTATTACCTCACCTGTCCTCTCCTTAAAAAAGGAGAGGAACGTGCTCCATATCACTTTGAATGAATTATGATAGACAGTATATCACACAAACACGAACCTCCGCTTGTAAAGAGCGGAGGCAGATGTCTTGTCGTTACGCTTGTTTTTCGTCTTCTACAACTTCCCCTTCTACGGCCCCCTCTTCCTTCTTCTCCTCGGTAGCTCCTTCCGTTGGTGCTCCAGCAGACGCAGCTGCCTGCTCCTGTTGATACATCTTCATTCCAACAGCTTGTGCTGCCGTAGAAAGTTCTTCTGATGCTGATTTGATTGCCTCGACATCGTCTTTTTCTTTTGCATCTTTTACTTTTGCGATAGCGTCATCAATTTTTTTCTTTTCTTCGTCTGTGACGTCTATTTTTTTCTCTGCCACATCTTTCATCATTTTTTCTGTGGTGTACACCATGGTATCAGCAGTATTTTTGGTATCAATAAGTTCACGCTTTTTCTTGTCTTCTTCTGCATGGACTTCGGCATCCTTTTTCATTTTCTCTATTTCTTCGTCACTGAGTCCTGAAGATGCTTCGATACGGATAGATTGTTCTTTGCCTGTTCCTTTATCTTTTGCAGACACGTTCAAGATTCCATTTGCATCAATATCAAACTTCACTTCAATCTGTGGAATACCACGTGGTGCCGGTGGAATACCATCGAGCATAAATCGTCCGAGTGATTTATTGTCCGCTGCCATTTGGCGTTCGCCCTGGAGCACATGAATTTCTACACTTGGTTGATTGTCTGCTGCAGTAGAAAATACTTGTGATTTGCTGGTAGGAATGGTGGTATTTCGTTCGATCAATTTTGTAGACACGCTTCCCATGGTTTCAATACCAAATGAAAGTGGTGTCACATCAAGAAGAAGAATATCTTTTCCAAGATCACCTTGTAATTGTCCACCCTGAATCGCAGCACCCATAGCTACGACTTCATCTGGATTCACGGTCACATTTCCTTTCTTTCCAAAAAACTCTTCTACCTTTTGCTGGACAAGTGGCATACGAGTCATACCACCAACAAGCACGATTTCTTTAATATCATTTTTTGAGAGTTTTGCATCGTCGAGTGCTTTCTTTACAGGCACCATCGTTCTTTCTACAAGATCCATGGTAATTTCTTCGAGCTTTGCGCGAGTGAACTTCATGTTCAAATGCTTTGGACCGTCAGATCCCTGTGTGATAAATGGTTCATTGATTTCTGTTTCAGTCGTACTCGAAAGTTCAATCTTTGCTTTTTCAGCAGCATCTTTGACACGTTGTTTTGACAATGGATCTTTTGACAGATCAATGCCTTCTGTTTTGTTGAACTCTTCAATAATCCATTCAATAATCGCTTTATCAAAGTCGTCTCCACCAAGGTGCGTATCACCATTTGTCGCAAGTACTTCTACTGTTGCGGAGTCTGTCTCTGCATCATGAGAAATGTCGAGAATAGAAACATCAAATGTTCCACCACCGAGATCGTACACCGCAATTTTTTGTTCACCTTTTTTATCAAATCCGTATGCAAATGCCGCTGCCGTAGGTTCGTTTATCACACGGCTCACGGTAACACCAGCAATCGTTCCAGCATCTTTTGTTGCTTGTCGTTGTGCGTCGTCAAAGTACGCTGGCACAGTCACCACGATTTCACTAATATCATCACCAATTTTTTCTTTTGCGTCAGCAATGAGCTTTTGCAAAATCATGGCACTGATTTCTTGTGGTGTATAATCCTTATCTCCCATTGTTACTTTTGCGCGGTCACCATCTTTTACAATGGTATATGGTACATGTTTTTTTACTTGCTCAACTTCTGGATCCTCAAATCGGCGACCGATAAGACGCTTGATAGAATACAATGTTCCACCTGGATTTGTTACTGCCTGACGCTTTGCAAGCTGTCCGACAAGACGCTCTCCAGTCTTACTGATTGCAACGATAGAAGGCGTCGTGCGATTTCCCTCTTTGTTCTCCAGTACTTTTGGCTGACCACCTTCGATGATAGCCATACATGAGTTCGTTGTTCCAAGATCGATTCCGAGAATTTTTGACATATGTTTTTTGTTATTAGGTAATTTGTTAATTTGATTATTGGTTTAATTCACATACACTCCCATAATGTTTTCTCCTTCACTTTGAGTACTTATTCCAATCGGCCCCCCAGCCAACATGGTTTGATATACCCCTTCAACGTTATATCCTTTGCTTACTAAAAATTGCTGTACATCTTTGGCATATTGGTATGATTCCATGTTGCTATTAGATGTAATTTTTATTAAGGTTGGATTTTGTGCTGATATAGATTCAATCAGACTTTTTATATCTTCATCGCTCAGGTGTCTTTGGTTGTTTCCTATATTGATTTGTCCAGCGGTGATTCCGCCTTGTTGATTATTACTTGATACATTAAATGTGTCTCCCATATTTGTTTGTGTATTAATTATATTGTTACCACTAAAATGTGAGATAAGATTATCTTTTGGAGAAACTAGCACACCAATTATTCCAATCAAAATGCCTAAGATAGAAAGAATTGCTCCTATGATTTGTAAAATAAGTCCAGCATTCATATCTATTTTTTATAGAACACAGACTTCCAGGATCTCCTGGATGATCCAAGATACATATCCTGGTCAATCATGGAAATCCTGGTGATCAGTGTTCTATTTTAAATTACTAATTTTTAATTTTGAATTTTCTACTACCTTCCTCACCAACACTTCCCCAACCATCCCCCATACAACATTCGCCACCAGCATCCACCAACCGTAATCAACAAACAATGTGATAATCTGAACGATGTTGAACAAGAAAAAGATAATGAGCCAGAGAGAAAAGAATACTTTCCACATCATCGCCACACTTCCGACATGCAACATTTCTCTATAGAGAGAAAATACATAGACGAGCAGTGCCGACGTGATCATGAAGACAGTGATCAAACCGACCGTCAACGTATCACTAAGGGCAAAATGCGAAAGAAAATATTTGGTATACAGCGACGTCCCTACGATAGCGACCGAATACAATCGACTCGCAGTGAAAAGATATCGTCCGACAGTCTCCACATCTTTCTTTACCCCTTTTGTCAGTGGATTGAATCTATGATACTGATTATACATCTCGACGTAGTCCAAATCTTTTTTCCATTTTAAATATGTTTTTTTTAACATAGTTTCTGTATATAAAACACAGATTTCCAGGATCTCCTGGATTATCATGGAAATCCTGGTGATCAGTGTTCTATGTACTATTCTCTGATCACTGATCACTAATCACTGTTTATCATTTCTTCTTATTCTTTACTTCAATCTCAATCTTCTTTCCTTCTTTCTTCTCACCTGCTTTTGGACAGGTAATTTTCAAAACTCCGTCTCCAAACTCTGCCGTCACTTTGTCCTCGAGGACAGCAACGGGCAAAGGTACTTGGCGGAAGAATGATCCACTGCGAACTTCTTTTCGATAATAATTTTTTTCTTCTACTTCTCTTTCTTTGTTCGTTTCGCCCTGAATGGTAATCATTCCATCCTGTACGCGAACCTCGACATCTTCCGGACGAACGCCGGCAAGGGTAGTCTCGGCAACAACAGCGTCTTTTGTTTCATACACATCCATAGCAGGGACAAATCCCTTTGCAGGGAGGTTTGTCCCGGAGAGTGCTGGAAGCTGATTCATCATATCTTCCATCTCTCGAAATGGATCCCAGTTTGGTGACCAACGTATAAGTGACATATGATATATGAATTAAGAATAATTATTTTTTATTCACGACAACCCTCGCAACTTTCAAAATCTTTCCCCCTTTTTTGTATCCTGCATCTACTTCTCGAATAATCACACCATCATCATACTCATCACTTGATTCTTCACTCACAGATTCATGCATAGTTGGATCAAATGATTTCCCTACGGTTTCCATTTCTTCTATTCCATGCTGTTTCAAAATATCTCCAAACTGTTTCATGATATACCCAATCCCCTGTTTCCAACTCTCCCATTTTTTGTCTTCGCCATCAATCGTGACTGCAAACGCTTTTTTGAAATTATCGTACACAGGAATAAATTCTTCCAAAATTTGCCATTCACTCATTGATGCCCATTCACCTCTCTTTGTCGCTGTTTCTTTTTGCAAATTTGCATAGTCTGCTTGCGCGCGGAGCCATTGATCCTTGTAATCAATATTTTTTTCTTGTGCAATAGGAGCATTCAACGCACTCAGTGACATACGCGTCAAGTCATTCACATCCTCACGAGCAAGTGCCTCTTCTTTTGTGAGCCAGAGTGCTTCTGAAAATTCATCATTGTATTGTATATCAGGCTGTCCTGTAACGTGATATCTATAATTGAATGCAAGAAAATGTTTCTTCTTGTGATACTGAGGAGAATCGATCATTTCATATTGACCAACAAATTCAAGTGAATCAGCATCCAGTCCAGTTTCTTCTTTTAATTCTCGTTTTGCACTTTCTTCGAGAGTCTCACCCCGTTCGAGATGTCCGCCTGCAATAGCAAGCATATCACTCCACTTTGGCATGCGACCAAACCAAATCTCACCTTTTTCATTTTGAATGAATATTCCAGTAATAACCGAAATATCTCTAGAAGATTTTTGTGTCATATTATCTGTATCGTGTGTCATGTTATTTTGTACTATGAATATATTTGAGAAGGGCGACTGCTTTTGCATAGTCCATACGCATCGGCGCGAGCACCGTAAAGAGTGTATCGCCAACACGCGTCCCGACAAGTCCGCAAGAACTTCCAAATGGATTGCCAGCTCCTATCAAGACTTCTGTCTCACCTTCTGGAATCAGACTATACATCTCACCAAGTCGTTCTTCACAATGATCAAAAATTTTTGAAATGTGCACAGTGTACGCTGAATCACGAAATTCCGGCTGTGCAAACAGATGTGATATACCTGTGTAATACACAGACGTCTCACTAAATGCCACGATGATAGAACAGGACAGATGCTCTGCTGCAAACTTTGCAACCTGCTTCACCTTATCTCGTGCATCCGTTCCAGCTGCGACAGCGTCATCGATTGCCTTTTGAATCTTCTTACTCACCTCGCCAATCTCCATGATCGTGTCCACATAGTATTGATATCCCTTTTCAGTCGGAATACGGCCTGCAGACGTATGTGGATGCGTGAGATAGCCTTCGTCTTCGAGATCTCGCATCTCATTTCTCACGGTCGCCGCACTCACATCAAAATCCCCTTTTTTCGTGACAAAAGAAGACCCAACAGGCTCTGCCGTAGCAATATATTCTTCGATAACGAATTTGAGCAGGGCTTGTTTTCGGGCGTCCATAAAACTCTTTTTACATTCGAATTTCGAATGTTTACGAATGTACGAATTACGAATGATCTACGAATACAAATTATCACTCAGTTATAGTGAGTGATAATATAGCACTCATTGAGGATGAGTGTCAATATGGGGAGTTATCCACACAGGTCTCCATGTCGGCTTCGCCTCCACTGCGCCCTGCAGGCTCGTCCTTCTTTATGCTGGTTGGTTGCGCCGTGCAGGCTGATATTTGGTAATGCAGCGCAACCCCACCTAAATCCTCCCCTTATCTGGGGAGGACTTTTCTTACAAACCAGCCTGGCAGCACGTCCCTCCTGCCCTTTTTAAGGGAAGGAGGACAGGAGGTAGGGTTGAGCATCACCACAAAACCTTCTATACAAAAAAACGCACGATATCATCGTACGTTTTTGATTGGTAACTTTAGAAACCTTGCCTACCTCAACAACCTTACAAACCTTATTTTTCTGCTGTCCTACCAAACTCCTGAACACTCGCAATCTCACTGAGAAGAACATTCTCCACATAAATACCGCGAGAGTAAAAAATACGTTCAAGTTCATTTTTCAATTCTGTTTCTACAGCATCACGCTTTGCACCAACAATACCGTCCATTGGAAATCTACTTGCAACCATGCGAATACGACTGCGAACCGTCGGACGGATAATCTTTGCGATGAAGTCCTCTCCGATCGTCTGCCAGATCGCTGGGATCTGATGCACGTCGAGACGAAGCAAGATCGTTCCTTCAAAACCAATACGTTTGCCATCTTCAGACACAGCGGCAATTGGGATATCTCCCATGGCTCGCTCATTTTCCGGATTAAATTCGCGGGAAATACTATATTCAAGTGTTTGCGTGTTGAACAACTTTGCCTTTTGCCAAAATGGGATCTTAAAATGCAATCCTGGCGTGAGGACCTTTTTCAAGACACCACGACCGAGATCGTACACACAGGCAACATACCCTGGTGGGACATAAATAAAAAATCCCTTCAAGACGTCCTCCATCACGAAGGAATACATGAGTTTGTCGAGTGATTCTGCCATAGAATATGTAGTAAATCTACAGAAATATACTACCACACTGTAGATATGTTGTAAATCTCGTATAATTATTTCTTGGGCTCAGCAGGCGTTGCTTCGGGCTTCTTTTTTGACACAAAAAACGGATGTACCATCACATGCACGACAAGAGAAAATGCCATTGACGTAAGGACAAACAACGATTTTACCATCGGCAAGATCCACAAAAAGAAAAAAACACCAAGTGGAAAAAAGAGAAAGTAAAATAAATCACCTCTGTGGAGTCCTCGTCTTTTTTGAAATCCAACATAAATCTCAAGCGCAAGCCACACGCCGACAATACCTGACCAAATGATGTCATGCGTAGCCTTGAGATCAAATCCATAAAACATGCGGTTGATCTCGCCAGGGAAATCAACAAACGGATACAGTGTCTTGAGCATGCGTACCCCAGTGATTCCATTGATGAAGACCTGATAGAGCAAAATAAATACAAGCGCCTGGATACCAAGACTGAGTGCTTTTGCCCATGGCTGTACCCGTCGCTGACGAAGACGTTTTCTGATCTCTTGTTTCTGCTGAACTTTATCGTAGTGGAACTCTTTGGCAAGCTTCAAAATTTCTGTCTCTACTTCTTCATTCTTTGCCGTATTACGCTCCGAAATAATCGTCAAAGGCAAAATAAGCACACGAAGTGCCACAGTGAGATACACAACCGCCCAGCCCATGTTGCCATGAGCCCAGTTGTTGTAGATCCAAATGAGGAAATTGAAGACGGGTTCGTAGAGATACGTTGTCCAGAGATCGATGAACATAGTGATGTAAGTATAATACAGCTGTAAGCGATAAGCAATCCCGCCAGCAGTAGGGACAGGTCGCGACCTGTCCCTACGTGCTGAGAAATTCCCACGCTTCAGCCTCTGCCAAATACGTATCACGAATCTTCTCGAAGTACACCTTCACTGCATCGTGATCATTTTCTACCTCTCCATCAAGAATGGCCCGCTCGAGTTCTTTCTTAATCTTTCCAATAGTTGGGCCTGGTTTCAATCCACACAGCTCCATAATTTCTTCACCACGCACAGGAGATTGGAACTCACGTAGTTTATCCTTTTCCAATACCTCTGCAATACGCACTTCAAGATAATCATAATTTTTCAGGCGGTGCACTTTTTTCTTTTGATTCCCTGTTGTGATATCTGCTCGACACAGGATAAGAAGATCAGCAAGGTCATCTTTCAGGTTGACAATCAAACGGCGTACCGGCGTATCGGTGACGCCATCATCCATGAGCGCAATCGGCTGCAGATGCCATCGTACAAGTTTTGCGATATACCGAATATCGCGAGTACTCATCTTGAGACGCTTCCCGATCTGATGCACCATTTTTTTTCCCACATGTTCATGCATATCAAATGTCCAGCCACGTCCCTTCACGAATTTTTTTGTGTCAGGCTTTGCGATGTCATGCAGCAAACCGGCAAAACGGAGTAATGGCTTTTCTGATTGTTCTGCAATATTATCGACCACCGCAAACGTGTGCGACAAATTATCTTTATGTGTATATCCTTTCACTTCTTCCACACCGGAAAGATCTGCAATCTCTGGCATAAACTGATCAAACAATTCAGACTTGTACAGTGCCCAAAGTCCAATCGATGGCTTTGGTGTTGCCAGAAGTTTCATGAGTTCTTCTTGGATCCGTTCTGCTGACACAATACTCAGTCGTGGCGCATATTTTTTCATTGCCAAATATGTTTTTTGTTCTATTTCAAAAATAAGCTGCGCAGAAAAACGAGCCGCGCGCATCATACGAAGGGGATCTTCTGAAAATGTTTCACCCGGATCAAGTGGTGTGCGTAAAAGTCGCTCTTTCAAATCTTTTTTTCCATCATAAGGGTCCACGATATCGCCAAGTGTTCCATCAGGGAGAATCTGTTGTGCCATGGCATTGACCGTAAAATCACGACGAGAGAGATCTTCTTCGAGTGTGGCTGGGACAACCGTCGGTTTTCTTGAATCACTTCGATACGCCTCTTTGCGTGCGCCAGCAAATTCTACTTCCAAGAGTGTACGATATTGTTTTTCTTGTTCCCCATTTTCTGCGATACTATTCGTGGTTTCCAAAAAAACATACCGAGCCGTATCAAAATCAGAAAATTCAATCAACCGTCCATTTTCCGCTGAAAACTGTGCAGCAAACTGTTTTGCAAATTCGAGACCACTCCCAAGTACAACAACATCAAGATCCTTTTTGAAATCTCGCTCGAGAAGCTGATCACGTACAAAACCACCAACGACATACACATCTATGCCGGTGTTTTTGCTCAGCGTTCCAATTGACTTGAATGCCTGTTGTATATTCATATATGGACTCGACCTTAGCAGAACAGAAGGAAAAAATCAAGGCTCTTTGTTCTTCACAACAACACCATAGGTCACGGTATTACACAAGGAAAACAACTATGAGAATGGCGATCACAATACGATAAACCACAAACGGCATAAAACTCCATTTTTGAATAATTTTTAATAATCCCCATATAGCCAGATAGCCACTGATTACTGATGCAAAAAATCCGACGACTAACGGAAGCACAGCAACGGCATCGCTACCAGATTTGATGAGTTCAAGAATTTTCAACGCCCCAGCAATAGCAATCACAGGGACACTCATAAGAAATGAAAATTCCGCAGCATCTTTTTTTGATAAATTTGCAAAGAGCCCTGTGGTCATGGTAATCCCCGATCGGGAGGTCCCAGGGATGAGTGCCAACGCCTGCGCACACCCAATCAAAAGTGCTTTTTTCCATGTAAGTGATGACGTCGCATCGAGGCGCCTTCGATTGTATCTATCAGCAATACCCAGCAATATCCCCCATCCAATCAGCCCCCACGCAACAACGAGTGTGGAACGAATTTCTATATTGAGAACTTCACTCATCACAAACCCAAAGGCAAGTGCAGGTACCACAGAAAACGCAATCATCCACCCAAACATACGTTCTTGTTTTGCAATGGTTTTCAATTCATCAGTTGTTTCGCGAACAAAAAATGCCCGAAGAACACGAAAAATCTTCTCACGAAAATACACCACGACAGCGACAAGAGTCCCAAGATGAACAATCACATCAAATGTCAACCCTTGATCTATCCATCCAAAAATATGTGGCACAAAAATAAGATGACCAGATGAAGACACAGGAAGAAATTCTGTAAGGCCTTGAATGAGGCCAAGGATGAGTGCTTGAAAAATAGTCATAGCCATAAGAAAATGAATGGTATGAGTATACCAAAAAAAAGCCTTGTGGGCTATGCGTTCTTGAGTAAGGAAGAGAGTGAGGAGACGCCGCGATGACGCTCCTCACTCCCTCGTTGTCGTAACTTACCCGCGCTTGCCATAGACGCGCGGATGCCGATACGCAGGCATGCCGCCGGCGTCCTTGAGGTACGTCGTCTCGACGCACTCTCGAGCGAGATGGCGTACCTGACGTTCGTCCTTCGTAGCGATTTTATTCCAATGGCGCTGCCAGAGCTCAGGCTGCGTCTCTCGATCCGGGACGATATACACCTGCGACTCATCGGTTGGGAGGATCGGCGCGATGCACGCCCCGTACTCCTTCACAAGCCGCGCGAGTGGGATCATCTCTTCCACACCAGCCAGGTGGTAGAATCGATCGTGGCCATCCTTGCCCGCACCTCGAACAAAGGCATGGTAGCGCTCTTCGTCGAGAGTGGGCTTCTTGGCCTCAAGATCGAATCCCCCCACAGCAAGCAGGGACTCGATCTCCCAGATCGCGCAGGAATTCCCGATCCGTCCTTCGAGGATGGAGTCCGTGATCTCGCTGATAGCGAGACCGGTCACCTTCGCACCAGCAGCGAGTGCACCCCACATCAGATCCATATTGGATTGAGTCAGGTACGAGCTTGCTTCCGGTGAGAGGAACATGACGTAGTCACACCCTCCCCGGCTTTGACGCGCAGTAGCTCGGTTGAGGAGACCACAGAACAGATCAGCATGAACCTCCCCAGAAACATAGACGTCCTTGTAGCCCCTCGCCTGGACCATCTTCCGAAGCGCCGCAGCTGTCATTCCACAGTCGCTCTCGTACTTCGGGTCAGCCCAGACCACCAGATCGATCCGCTTGAAGCTGCCTTTCTGGTTCTGCAGTCTCACAGAAGTGGCAGCTTCGAGGAGCTGCTGAGCGAGTTCAACCCGGCGTGGCACGTCCTCTTCTTTCGTCGAAAACAGTCGGGCAACGATACCGACATTCTTGGTGAACATTCATCCTCCTCAATTTGTTTCGGGCGTCCCAAAACATCGTAGGAGAAATGCCACGATAGCAAGCACAGACAACATACGACAAGTCCAAAATCCGGAGATCATGTACTAAGTATGCTGCAAGACCGCATGGTCTTTACTCACAACGCAGCTTAATAACATATATAAAAAATGCACCTTTGTCAAGTACAAAAAAGACTACTCACTGTTGAGCAGTCTTCTCCTCCATATCCATTCTTTTCTAATGTGTCAACTTCGCCTTCAGAGCCTCTACTTTATTCACCTGCTCCCATGGAAACTCATCGCGTCCAAAGTGTCCATATGCAGCCGTTGCACGGTAAATAGGACGCTTCAGATCTAGCTCGCGGATAATCCCAGCAGGGGTAAGATCAAATACTTCTCGGACAGCCACTTCAAGTGTTTCATTACTTACAGTGCCAGTTCCAAAAGAATCAACCAATACACTCACAGGTTCTGGATACCCAATAGCATATGAAAGTTGCACTTCACAACGATCTGCCAATCCTGCGGCAACAATATTCTTTGCGACGTAACGTGCCATGTACGCTCCTGACCGATCTTGCTTGTTTGGGACTTTGCCGGAGAATGCTCCCCCACCATGTCGTCCCATACCACCGTATGTATCCACAATAATTTTTCTTCCTGTCAGTCCGGTGTCTCCATGTGGACCACCAATAACAAACTTTCCTGTTTCATTGATATAAAACTTTGTATTTTCATCAAGATACGCTCCGCACACAGGTTTGATCACATGTTCTTTGATATCTTCACGAAGTTTTGCCAAATCCATATCATCGTGCTGTGCAGCGACAACAACAGCATCTACACGCTTTGGTTTGCCATCTTCATATTCTACCGTCACCTGACTTTTTCCATCAGGACGCAAGTATGCAAGTGTTTTATTTTTTCGGACTTCCGCAAGTTTTCTCGTGAGTCCATGCGCGAGCATAATTGGGAGTGGCATGAGTTCTGGTGTTTCGGTACATGCAAAGCCAAACATCATTCCCTGGTCTCCTGCTCCTTGCGCTTTATGTGGATGTCCTTCTGTTTCTTTTTCTCCCATGGCGATTTCTGGACTTTGTTCATCGACAGCGACCATCACGCCACAACTCTTTGCATCAATGCCATAGGCATCATCGGTATAGCCAATATCGGTAAGAACTTGTCGAACAAGACCTGGGATATCGACATACGTTTTCGTCGTAATTTCTCCACCGACGACAACAAGACCGGTAGTAGTAAATACTTCACAACAACATGCACCATCGGGATCGTCTTTCAAAACTGCATCAAGCACTGCATCTGAAATCTGATCACAAATTTTGTCAGGATGTCCTTCGGTCACGGACTCTGACGTAAAAAAATGTTTTTCTGCCATAGCAAAAAATAGATAGACCGGGAAGAAGAGATGGACCTCCTAGAAGAGGTGTCACGACTGAGTCGGGACGGACATTGTTGAAGAGTAATCCCGATCTTCTCGGGATACGACCCACCAACAACGTGCACCATGACTCTTATCCTAGCGATAAGTAATAAAAAAAGTATACGCAAAGCCCCTGTTTTTGTCAATAAAAAAAACGTCCTCTCGCTGAGAACGTTCTCTGTGTGGGCCGGGAGGGATTCGAACCCCCGAAGGCATACGCCAGCAGATTTACAGTCTGCCCCGGTTGACCGCTTCGGTACCGACCCTCATCAATAAGCAATAAACAATGAACAAAAAACAATTGTTACTTGCTTATTGATCATTGTTTATTACTCTGGAGCCAACTCGGGGACTCGAACCCCGGACCGATGGTTTACAAAACCATTGCTCTACCAGCTGAGCTAAGTTGGCATGTAGTGTGCTAGTTCTTACTATTCTTTTGATCTTCCATATCCGCAATGCGTTCCTTAAACGTTGCAAGACGTGGATGTTCTGGATCAATCATTCTGATAGCATGAGCAGCTTCTTCTGCCCTATTTTTATCTTCCACCATTATACTGATTTCTGTGAGCATGTCAAGATAATGGATATGCTTTGGCATAATCTCTACGGCCTGAGAAATTGCCTCGTAGGCAGCATCCGGTTGACCAGCCTTCAAAAAAAGCTCAGCAAGCGTGGCAAAAAACGTCGCATTTGTATCCTCGATAAGCACAGCCTGTTCATAATACTGAATAGCCGTTGTCCATTCGTCCCTCCCCATAGCCAATTTTGCAAGCTTCTCGAGCGTGCTAACTGAGGTAGGTGAGAGCTTGTGAGCAAATTGATAACTTTCCTCAGCCTCAGCGAGCTGCCCCTGACTCAGATAGACATCTCCCAATCCCTCATATGCTCTCATGTCTTTTTTGTCTGTCTCAATAGCATGGATGAATGCTGATTCAGCAGCTTGTGCATTTCCTTGCTCAAGCGCTCGTGATCCTTTCTTCAATATATCCTCTATTGTTTCTTCTCGATCCGTATCATCGTATGGTTTAAAAACATGTTCTCGTGCAGCAGAGAGTTCTGAAGATACTTCTTTCTTTTTCGCAATGCGCATTGGCATTCGGTATTGTTTTTTTTCAGCAACTTCATCTTTCAGCCGTTTTACATAATGACGAAATGAAGTCTGGATTTTTTCCCACACTTTTGCAAATGGTACCAACACATGCTTCATGCGTTCTTGCTGATTTTTTGAACGTTGACTCGCTTTGCGAGAAAGTATTTCTTTCTTTTTTTGTTTTTCCTTTCGTTCTGGAATAGTATCGAGATCTAAAATAGTAAGCTCTGGATATTTCCGAGCAATAATAACCACAATAACCGCAAGCGAAATGAGGATGAAAAAAAGAGGAAGAATACTAAACATAGGCTATGCTGCAAGCACCGCAGCAAGAAGAGAATGGACATGATCTCGTTCTGCAGAAGCGCTGCCAACGAGGAATCCATCAATGCTTTGGTGTGGAAGATAGAATACCACATTTTCATCGTTGACGCTACCCCCATAGAGTACAGGAATTGATTGACTCGTATATGTGTTCAATTCATCTTTTATGACATCATGAATCTCGGCAGCCTGCAAATGATCACATGCCTCCCCTGTCCCAATCGCCCAGACAGGCTCATATGCAACAAAAAATTGAGCATCTTTTGACACCCCTTCAAGAACAGTCATAAGTTGTTTTTTCAATCGATATTCTCGCTTTCCGGCTTCCAAATCCTCCTTTGTTTCTCCAATACAAAGAATCGGAATAATGCCAACATCGAGACATGCATCAAATTTCTTTTTTACATCATCATTTGTTTCCCCAAAAATATATCGTCGTTCTGAATGACCAACCAATGCATACGTTGCTCCGGCTTCTTTGAACATTTGTGCAGAAACAGCTCCTGTATACGCACCTTTTGGAGTCCATCCTACATTTTGTGCCCCAACACAAACAGGAGACCCTCGAAACAATTTTTCGACTTCGGTAAACGCAAGCGTGGAAGGAAATAATCCAAGCTGGATTTTTTCTGTATCGTATGACATGGTCGCAAGTTGATTTGCGAGTATCATGGATTCAGAAAAATTTAGATACATCTTCCAATTGGCAAAAAGGTATTTCATATATACATTGTTATAGTGTCACATTGTTATAGTATCAACAATGTAGCAATGAATGAAGCAAGAGAACGATCGCACTATTATTTTTTCAAAAGATCATAATCCAACTCCAAGTTCCCCAATTGTTTTTTGAACCAATCCTTTGCATCCAGCACCCCATCATTATAAACCTTTGGACCAAGTAACTCCAAACACATATCCAATATTTCTTCCGCAGCAATGACGCCAATTTCTTCATCTCGCTCTTCTGCAAAAAACGTCATGATCTTATCAATCGCATGTTTTCTTTCGTCTTGAGTAAGAAAATCCCAAGGTTTCTTCTGTGTTGCCATATTCGTTACATAAAATCTGTGTAGTAGATTCCCTCCCTTTACTAAGGAGAGGGTTAGCCTGCCTGCCTGCCGGCAGGCAGGGGTGGGGTTGTGGACTACCACGGTTCGTTTTTCTAAGATAACCTCCCCTGCCCCCTCCTTGGTAAGGAGGGGAACGTACAACAACGCCACCTACTAAAACCTAACATCCGTCTTCTCCACGTCCCCAATAATGGCAATACGTACTTTTTTCCAGTCAAATACGTTCTTTGCGACGTTTTGAATCTGTTCAGCGGTCACCATATCTACTTTGGCAAGTTTTTCTTCTGGAGTCAATATCTCATCGGCAAACAATGCTTGTTTTGCATACCAACTTGCTACGGTACTAGAATCTTCAAGAGACAATTCCATCGCCCCACGAAGATGTGTTTTTGCATCTGCCAACTCCCGTTTTGTGACGCCCTTTGTCATGATTTTTTCGAGTTCTTTTTTTACGATAGCAATGGTCTTATTGATGTTTTTTGGTTCGACACCTGCACGGACATATCCATATCCCACATCTCGATATTTTTCTGCTCCAGATCGTACCGTATACGCGAGTCCTCGTTTTTCACGAATTTCGGTAAACAATCGTGAGCTCATAGATCCTCCCAAAATTGTCATGAGTACCCCTAGCGAAGCATTTTGTTCATCAGCGTATTTGAATGCAGGAAAACCAAGCATGAGTTGTGCCTGATCTGCCTGTTTATGTTCTACACGAAGACGTTTTGATACCGCACTCGAACCCAGTGTTGCAGGGTCAAACATTCTCGTTGGTGTGCCACTATTTTTTTGCATTCCATACATATTCTTGATCCACTCACGGACTTCCTCACCAATATGTCCTGCCATGAAAATGTGCATGTTGTTTGGACCATAAAATCTATCACGAAATTTCAAGACGTCATCACGTTTGTAACTCATCACATGTTCAGGCGTTCCACCAATATCTCGACCAAGGGCACAGCCATCATACATGAGCTCCTCAAAAACATTATCGATATTCATGATAGGATTGTCTTTGTACATACGCAATTCTTCACACACAGGTCCTTTTTCTTTTTCCATTTCTTTTGCATCAAACACAGAATTGAACAGCATGTCAGAAAGAATATCCAAAGCAATGTTTGTATACGCAGCACCGGCCTTGATGTAATAGCCGGTGTATTCTTTGCTGGTAAAGGCATTGTATTCTGCACCCAGTCGATCGATTTCGCGTGTCAAAATCTGCGCACTCTTTCTTTTTTTTGTTCCTTTGAACATCATGTGTTCGATATAGTGCGACACACCAGACAATTTTTCGGATTCATATCGAGACCCCACTGGATACATGATCAATGTGGTCGTCGACAGCGCATTTTCTTGTGGAAGCAGATATACGCGTGCTTTATTTGGAAGAATATATTGTTCCAGCATATAGAATAATACGTTTACAGCTATTTATTTCTTTCCTTTTTTCTTGAACACATAGACCACGCCAACAATAGCAATAAGCACTGCGAGAACAAGTGCTACGACATTGTGAAAGATCATACTCACGAGGATCGTTACAACAGAAAGTACAATTGAGATAAGACCTGTCGCAAGACTGACCGCTCCACGACTGAGTGAACCGAGGAATGGCAATACATCAAGAAGAACAGAGAGTGGTGCGAGGACCATACCAAGTCCTATCCACATCATCAGGAAGCCAACGACACGCCAAATCCATAGTGAACGGGAATGTTCTGTTTCCATAGCGATGACAGATGCTTCGAAGCCAGTCATACGTGCTTCATACAGCTTTTGTCCATCTTTATTGAAATATGGTGAGATTGTCTTTCCATTCAACGCTCCGAAGACAGTGACAGTATCCCCTGCAGGAAGAACGTCGTAGGAAATTCTTGTATTACCTACCACGGGATCATTCATAGAAAATCCACCTATATACATATATTCGCCTCCGACAAGTTCTCCATTTTCAGGAAGATTTACAATTTCTTCTGTCAATGTCAGTGGATGGCTTCCTGGAAGTACCAACTCAGTAGGATCAAGTCCATAGACACCTACGGTAGCAGTTGGGACAATATTTGCGACATCTTGATATTCTTTTGGTTGGTTCATGTGTCCATCTCGAACTTTAAAATTTGAAGAGTCAGGCACAGTACTTACCCATTGTTTTTCATAATCATACGTTGTCTTTGTCTCTTGGGAACCACCAATTTTTGTTTCAGTGGTGCTCTGACTCTTTTCTACCCACGCATATGTTTCCACATTTCGACGAACAATCAAATAATTTCCATTCTTCAAAAATTGTCCATCTCCAATCTCATCGACACTCGATAAGACTCCTGAAGCAGCAACAAGTGTGCCATCTGCAGGTGCTTGCAATTGTTCTACAGAGGCATCAAACGGTGTTGCATCCTTCGCAGTCTCAGAGAGTCCCACACGTCCTTCATTCCAAAAGAGGACAGCAAATGAGGCAAGGAAAAGTAGAATCCCAAAAAAGATTCCACCAATAGATCCGCCAAGGCGAGAGCCCCAGCTTTTTTTTGTTACTTCGGTATATTGGTCTGGCATAGAATTAATTTCTAATTAAAAATTTTAAATTAAAAATAAAATGCTTAATTCTCTAATTTCTTCTGCGCTCCTGTTTGTTGTGATTTTCTTATGATCGTTGAGAATATAAGATTCAATTCATGTGCTTCCTTCCAAAGTTTTCTCGCATCATTCAGAAACAATGGGCAGGCTTTCCCAATCATTCGGAGAAAATGTTTTGTTTCTTTTATTTCTTTATTCGCAATCGCCATTTTGTGAATAAAATCTTTATTACTCTCTGCACAATCAGCTTCACAATAATTTGCTCCGACCGCAGTCCCTGCCGCGACAAGTTGTGGAATAAGTCGTTGCGTCACAGCATCTTTTTCTATCTTCCGTGAGAAACCAATAATACTTTCACCAAAGATCGCAGTTCTTTCTTCAAGATCAAATGTCTTCCCCTCCTCAGACATATTTAAAATTTTATTTTGAATTATGAATTAGAAATTTGGAATTTACTATCTACCCACGCTTTCAAATCCTCAATCGCCACCCGTTCCTGCTCCATCGTATCACGATCGCGAACCGTGACTTTGTTGTCTTCGAGTGAATCGAAGTCCACGGTCACACAATATGGGGTACCGATTTCATCCTGTCGTCGGTAGCGTTTTCCAATACTTCCTGTTTCATCGTACTGTGTCTGATAAGTATACCAGAGTTTTGATTGGATTTCTTGTGACAGTTTTTGCAGTGGTTCTTTCTTTGATAATGGCAAAATGGCAACTTTGATAGGTGCCAAATCTTTGTGCAATCGCAATACAACTTCTTTTTCTCGTTTTGCATCATCTTCTCCACTACGAGTATCGACTTCTTCATACGCATCGATCAGGAATGCAAGCGTTGCACGATCTGCTCCATCTGATGTTTCGATGATATGTGGAATATATCGTTCGTTTTTTTCTTGATCAAAATATTCGAGCTTTTGTCCAGAAAATTCTTGATGACGTGACAAATCCCAATTGCCACGATGATGCACACCAGCGAGTTCTTTGAATCCCATGCCTGGATAATTGTATTCCACGTCAAAGGCAGCTTGGGCATAGTGAGCCAGCTCGTCTTTTTCGTGTTCTCGCATCTGAAGATTTTCTTTCTTCATCCCGAGACTGATATACCAATCATATTTTTCTTTTTTCCACTTCGCAAACCATTCCATACTTTCGTCTGGATGCACGAAGTATTGTTGTTCCATTTGTTCAAATTCTCGTGTGCGATAGGTAAAGTGTCCTGGTGTGATTTCATTTCGAAATGCTTTTCCCACTTGTGCAATACCAAACGGAATCTTCTTTCGCATAGATCCTTGCACATTCAAAAAATTCACATAGATACCTTGTGCTGTTTCTGGACGCAAGAAAATATCACTTCCCTCTCCCTCGATGACCCCCATCTGTGTTTTGAACATGAGGTTAAACTTGCGAACATCGGTCAAGTCTCCTCCACATTCAGGACATGCTATTTTTGCGTCGAGCCAAGAACCTGGTCGAAAATCAGGTTTGATTCCTTTTGCTTCGAGAAGATGATCTGCACGAAAACGCTTGTGACATTTTTTGCAGTCAACAAGTGGATCGGTAAATCCATCGATATGCCCACTGGCCTTCCAGACGGTGGGGTGCATCAAGATTGCTGAATCGAGACCAACAATATCATTGCGTGTCTGTACCATTGCTTTCCACCACGCTTTTTTGACATTATTTTTGAGTTCTACTCCCAAAGGGCCGTAGTCATAGCAAGATGACAATCCACCATATATTTCAGATGATTGAAAGATGAATCCTCGCTGTTTTGCAAAGGAGACGATTGGGTCGAGTGAGTCTAGTGACATAGTGTTTAGGTGTTAGAGTGTTAGAGTTTTAGGTAATTAGTTCCCCTCCTTATCAGGGAACACTGATCCCGACGACACGAAGTGCGTTCGGGACTAAGGAGGGGTTAGGGGAGGTTTCGCATAGGCAACGTTCTTGCTTCTACGCAACCCCTGCCCGCAATGCTTCGCAACGCGTTGCAGGCGGGCCACCTCAATCCTCCCCTGCTAGGGGAGGAAAATTTCTGCTATTTATAATTAAAAAAAAGACAGCTATTCACTGTCTCGGGGCCCGCCGATTCGGCGGGTGGTTCCACCCAAGTTCCTCCGCACATTGCGAAGACGCTCGTTCGATTTGTACCAGCTCCACAGTTGCCACACTGCTTCAATGCTAGGGTAGTTCTATAGTACTCCTTGTAGGGGAGTTGTCAAGAGTGTATGCTATAATTTCTTAGACGCTGTTGAATTAATAGTACTCTATGGAAACACCTCCACAAGAACATTTCCCAGTAAAAGATAACCTCCATACTGATATTCTGGAGCAAAAATATGGTCCGATTCATGCGGAGGTTTTAAGGCATGACAATGTTCATGAAATGGAAAAAAAAACTGAACGAATCCGAGAAGCAAGACTGGTAGATCAACAAAATATTTTAAGGACGTATGCCCTGACTTTTTTAACATATGACAAGGACAGAACAGAGATTGCAAGCATCGACGATGAAATTAGACAAGGAGGCCTAATTGGCCAGACTTTTCGTAACCATGGCTACACTATCAAAAAAAATGTCATCGATGTCTTTATTATACCAATACCGGCCAAGATGAGTGACGATTTTAAAGTCGAAACAACTGAAGCAAAGGCACGATTGACGGAATTTTATGCTAAAAAAACGGGGACACCCCCCACGATATATGGAACCGTTTTAGAAATTTATAGTCCTGACTTTAAAAATCCTGAGGATGGTATCAATGACGTTGATATAAACCAAGTAAATCCGTTGACGGGGGCATTGCAAGACGTCGGTGTTCCAATTGATGAAATATGGGAGCATCTTGATCGAGCATCCGAAAATAATGAGTGGGGCGATTTGAAAGAAAAATATGAACAAGCGCGCCAATTGAGCCAACCTATAGTACAATCTCTTCATGAGAAGATTACACAATATTTAGAAAATAGTCAGGGCGAACAATAAGAAATAACAAACACTCTATGCAATTCTCAGAACTTCAAGAAATAATGATTAACAATGCAATGAACTACGGCAAAAGACATAATATTGATATTGACGAAGATTTTGCTGTACTGAAACTCTACGAAGAAGTTGGCGAATTCACACAGGCATTACTCATCCACAAAAAGAAAAGTAGGCCATCAAAATTTGTCTCAGCAGAAGAATCAAAAAAAGAACTCGGGAAAGAACTGGCAGATGTGGTCGGCATGGCTATCCTCAATGCTCACCTCCTCGGCATAGACCTCGAAGACGCGATTGATAAAAAATGGATCAATAAAGAAAAATAAAAATTACATCAGACAATACTGTATATGAAATACATTGCATTGCTTCGAGGAATAAATGCTGGGAAGACACGCCGAGTTGAGATGAAAAAGCTTAAAGCTCTTTTTGAATCTCTCGGGTATACTCATGTTTTCACCTATATCAATTCAGGAAACGTTATTTTTGAATCAAAAGATACCAAAAAAAATATTTCAAAAAATGTCGAAGCTAGTTTGAAAAAAGAATATGGTTTTGAAATTCTTACCCTGATAAAGACAGCAAAAGAAATGAAAAAGATTGCAGATATGATACCAGCAGAATGGCAAAATGATGCTACACAAAAGTCCGATGTGGCATATTTATTTCCACATATTGATTCAAAAAAAATACTCGATGAACTCCCTATTCATAAAGAATATATAGATATTCGTTATATAAAAGGCGCTCTCTACTGGAATGTTGATAGAAAAAATTATAATAAAAGCCATCTCAACAACATAATCAGTCATACCGCATATCAATTCATGACGGTACGAAATGTGAACACAGCGAGATATTTGGCAAAAAATCAAAAACAACAATCATAAGACTATGTATTAAAAAGAAAGAGCCCCGGGGACAAGAACGTCCGCGCGGGGCTATCAGAGGTGAGGCACCTCAATTCAGGACGGGTCACGGGGGGAGAACACATCCGCCGCCTCTTGCTCGGCAAGAGCACGGTTTGCTTTCCCGAACGGACAGTCCGGGGACATGCAGACAGGGGGCACGTCAAGTTGAGGCTTCGCAACATGCGGGGAATCGACGTACCTCGCCATCCGGCAGGTACACTCGAGACTTTCGTCACTTTTGGAAAGCGCCATGGGGTTCCCTCCTTGAAAAGGATCGCAGGATTGCGGTTATTTTTTATACCACGACACTCCCCGACTGTCAATCCAAAGAAGGGCAAAAAAAACATGTTGTACATTCTCAACATGTTTGGTAGTCTATGCGTATATGTCTACAAAAATATTATTCTGGATATTCACCCTCTGTGGAGCAGGTCTTGAAATTGCGGGTGATGTTTTTTTCAAAAAATGGACAATCGAACATAAACCACTTTTGCTGTGGGTTGGATTTGCGGTATATGTTATCAGCGCATTTTTTTGGGCATACTCCTTGAAATACGAAACGCTTTCAAAAGCTATTTTTGTTTTTACCATTTTAAACTTGGTCATCGTCACACTTATTGGCATTTTCTTTTTTAAAGAACATATCTCGCTGGTAAGCAAGATCGGCATACTGTTAGCTATTATAAGTATCGTGCTTATAGAAAGAGGATAACACGCGACATGCGACAACTTCGACAACATAGTATATTCGGTTCAAAAAAAGTATACTCAATATGCCTCTTTTGAACATCGTACATCGATACATATGGAAAATACATACCACAACGAACCAGGCAGTGCCCTCACCCACTTCATCGGGATCTTGCTTTCCATCGCAGGACTCGTGCTCATGGTCGTCTTTGGGACAATCTATGGAAGCCCAGCACACGTCGTAGGATTTTCTATTTTTGGCACAAGTCTTATCCTGTTATACAGTGCCAGCTCGGCCTATCACATCCTCCCAAAATATACACGAAAAAAAGATATCCTCGCACGACTTGATCAGGCGTTGATTTTTGTATTGATTGCAGGGACATACACACCTATCGCACTTACAATACCGTCTCGAGGCTGGGGCTGGAGTTTGTTTGGGGTGATTTGGGGAATTGCGTTAATTGGATTTTTATTAAAAATATTGAGTGTTCGTATTCATCCTACGATGTCAGTCTTTCTCTACCTGGCGATGGGATGGCTTATCGTCATTGCGATGTATCCACTTCTGCAATGGCTTCCACTCGAAGCAGTGTGGTGGCTTATTGCAGGAGGGTTATTTTATAGTATCGGCTGTATTTTCTTTGCTCTTGAACACAAAGTTCCTCGCACCTACTGGTTTGGCATGCACGAGTTGTTTCATGTGTTTGTCCTGCTGGGAAGTTTCAGCCACTTTTGGCTTATGCTACACTATATAACATATTCTTAATCTAACGTATTTGTATGACAAACCCAGAGCGAAGAGATTACGGACTTCCAGAAGAAAGACAAAAACTGTTCGATATCGCCGTGCAAGGAATTGACTTAATTAAAGGGTATCAAAATCACCCAGATAGAGATGTGAGTGGTACTGCGATGCACTTCTTAAAATACTTCGAAGATATCAAACGAGTTGCGGCGAGTATTATGAATCCTCTCAATGAAGAGCAAAAGCAACAGCTTCGTCAAATTCAAACAGATGCAATGGAAAAAATAACGAGATATGTATCAGACCCAAGCCATGACCAGGAAGTAAAAAATACAGCAATGCACTTCACACGTTTCTTTGAACAGTTGGGAGAAATTATTACATAAATTTCATGTACATAAAAAACAGCTTGCTCACGGCAAGCTGTTTTTTGTACATGGTATATGCTCCGTATTATGTACCCAAAAGTATCGTCACCGGTCCATCATTTACAAAATCCAGCATCATATGTTCGCCAAATTCCCCTGTTTCCACATGAAGCTGTGTATCAATACATGCCTGTACAAAATAATTGTACAGTGGTTCCGCTTCCTCTGGACGCGCTGCATCTACAAAGCTTGGTCGTGTTCCCTTGCTACAATCTGCATAAAGCGTAAACTGAGACACTACCAATATGCCACCTCCCGTATCATATATACTCTCATTCATTTTCCCTTCTCTATCTTCAAAAATTCTCAGCTTGATAATTTTGTCGACAAGTTGGTCGGCATGAGCCTCTGTATCACCATGCGTAATGCCGAGTAATACCAAAAGACCATCTGCGATCTGACCAACAACTCTGTCCCCTATGTCAACACGGGCTCGTGAAACTCGTTGAATTACTGCTCGCATAATAGAATGCTAAGAAGGCTTAGAAAGCCTAGAAGGCTCGGAAGGCTTTTCAAGTGATGACATCAATTTATAAAGCAGATATCCTACTTCGTTGAGTTTATTTATAATAAAATCAGATTGTTCTGTTGTAATAAATTCCAAAGCAAGAGCAATTTCTATCTGACACTGACATTCATTAAGTGATCCCTTCGCAATATAAAGAAATCGAAGAAAATCTTTGTCAGTTGCTTTTCCTCTCCCTTCTACAATGTTTGAAATGACTGAGACTGAAGCTCTTCGCAACTGACTCGTGAGTCCGTAGTTTCTTCTTTTGGAAAATGTGACGTTAATCTATACACTAACTTCACAAACTCCATCGCTCGTTTCCAAACAAGTACGTTATGATAATCTTGCATACGTCCTCCTTAAAGCATTCTAAGCCTGCTAGGCTTTTCTAGCCTCCCTAGCCTTCTTTTATACTTTCAAAATCTCAGCTTCCTTTTCTTCCCCAATCTGTCTGATAAGATCATTATATTCTTTTACCATTTCTTCAAGATCATCTTGCAACCCAAATTTTTCATCTTCTCCAATTTCTTTTGCCTTTTCAACTTTTTCAATCTGTGTACGGACATCTTCACGCATCTTTCGAATCGCGATGCGAGCTTCTTCGAGCTTTTTGCTGAGCACTTTGACAAGTTCTGCCCGGCGTTCGGTAGTAAGATCAGGCAAAATCAGACGAATCATGACGCCGTCATTGACTGGACTGAGTCCAAGATCACTATTTCGAATAGCGGTTTCAATAGGCTGAAGCACGCCTTTGTCCCAAGGCTGAATGTTTATGGTCTTTGCATCAGCGACTGAGATAGATGCAACAGATTTTAGATCCTGCATAGTGCCATATGCTTCTACCTTCACATCTTCCACAATCGCTGGATTGGCACGTCCTGTGCGCAGCGAAGAAATCTCATGGTGGAGATGGTCAATTGATTTATCAAACTGTTCTTTGTGTTGCTGTACGATATTCATAGAGATATATTTATATACATGCCATTGTAGTATGAAAAAGAGACTTTTGTCAATATAAAAAAGAACGATGGAAAAATCGTTCTTTTCACATTTATTCCGCAGCAGGGATGGTAAATCCTAAATATACCCAGTCCACATGCTCTGGTGGTATGTATAGTGCAGTAGGAATTTGTCCTGTAGGAAGTCTTCTCGTGATCCAACTTTTGCCACCGTCAATACTCCTATAAAATGTAGAGCGACTATTGATCGTGGCTGTATAATATAGTTCTGTATCAGTTTTTGGTCCAATGCCAAAGCTATAAATCTGAACACTTCCCGGAGGAGTAATTAAAGACATTGGTGTCCATTTTTCGCCAGCATCCTGACTCATCAAAATACCATATGTCGATATCCAATACAGCGTTCCTGCAGTGGAAGGATGCAGTGTCATGCCATGATATTCCAGTGCACCAGTATACGTTTGCAAACCTGCAGACAGTGAAACCCATTCTGTTCCGCCATCGTCACTGCGATATAATCCACTTGATCGAGTCGCGAGGTACAAACGGTTTGCTTGGTATGGATCTGATACAATTTCTACAATACTGTTGCCCAATCTTTTTGCAAGAGTCCAACTACTTCCAAAGTCATTACTTGTTAACAGATCTCCATTACTCATGCCTGCTAACATTTGAAAGGGAGCAAATTGATGAAATTCAAGCGTACGAATACTCACATCAGCACGAGATTCTCTATAGACTTCTTTCCAAGTGCGCGTACAATCCTCACTCTTATATACAAAGGTACCATTTGTCGCAAATAAGGTACATGGATCCTCAGGATGAATTGTCAAATCATAGACAAACCCGCTCGACAAAGGTGATTTCACCTGTTGCCAACTCTTTCCATCATCATTCGTAAGAAACATCCCATGCGTACGAGAAAGCCAATACAATGTATGTGAGTCATGTGGATCTGGAATAATACGATAGACGCTCACTCCAGCCAAACTTTGTACACCACTGACGGTAGGATACGATACCAATGGCTGCCAGGCTTCTCCTTTATCACTGCTAATATAGATTCCTGCAGTACCAGATGTTTGGAGTGTATCGCCACTAGTAGAAGGCCCGATACATCCCGCCCCCATAAATAACAATGATGATAGGGCAAAAATTGGAGTAGCTATTTTTGAAAATACACGCATACCAGAGTATCAAAAAGTAAGAAGCACTTGCTCTATGAGCATACGAGGATGCACATTTGCGAGCAAATCCTTTTTTGCGCGTTGAATCGCGCTGTATGTGCGTACTATATCATATTTGCCAACATATGGAGAAGCAGGGTCTGTGTATTGAGTACGCACCAGTGCCAACCAGATATCCAAAATCGTAAGCAACTCACTCCGTGCGGCAATATGATCATCCTTTTTTGCAAACAAATCTTCGACTGCGGCAAGTTGTTCGTATAAGGGCTTTCCAAAAAGTCCTTCACATCGCGCTAGTTCTTTTGTATACCATTCATATTGCTCTGGATTGTCTGCCCAGATGATCGCTTTCCCAGGATAGCCCCCAGAACCAGTCGCCATCTTTGCCGCCAGTGGTGGGTCAATCTTCTGTTCGAGAAGATGAGACTCGATATCACTCGCGCGTACTGGATAAAAATAGCATGTCTGACATCGTGATCGAATTGTTTCTAACAATGCGGATTCATCTTCTGCCACGAGAAAAATAGTCGCATCACCACGTGGTTCTTCAAGTGTTTTCAACAGCGCATTCATGGCACCACTACTCAGCAGATGCGCGTCATCGATAATGGCAACTTTTTTCTTGTGGAGAAAGGGCTTCCCACGCAAAAATTGCTGTAATCCTTGTACATCTTCGATACTGATATATTTTTTTGTCTTGCCTGTTTTTTCATGAATCCCCCGCTTCAAAAAGAAAAAATCAGGATTGGTGTGCAATGGTTTTTGTGAATCAAAAAGAAGCTGTGTCACATGCTCTGCAACCGTACGTTTTCCCAGCTGTGGCCTGCCAACAAAAAGATAGGCATGATGAAGATGTCCTGCCGCTCGAGCACTGTCAAAAAACGTAAGAATGTCTTTGTGGCCGATGATGTTCATGGTCGTAATCTAAAAGATGAGGAATAGCAGCTCACTGAGCTGCGTCAGTTATTCAGAATGGTCTGTTACTGGATATTTCGTCCAGCAATCAAATAACCCGTCTTTCCCAACCATTGTAACCCATTTTGGCATACTTGACCATGGATAGGTAATTGCCTTTTCAATGGAAGATCACTGAGCTGCCCGTCTATAGTATGACATCAAAAAACAGATTGTTTGCAATGCGATAGCACCTCAATGAGGTGCTACTCCTCTAATAACAAGTGTAACGTTTTTTCCATTGTTTTCTCCCAAGAAAAATGTTTGACTCGTTCCAATCCTTCCTCCACATATTCTTTTTTCATTGCTTGCTCGATACCGCTCGCAATATCATCAACATCCAATGGGTCTACTAAAACCGCCACATCTCCAGCGACTTCCTTGCAACTCGTGCCATTGGAAGTGACCACAGGCGTGCCACAGGCATATGCCTCCAAAATAGGAATACCAAAGCCTTCGTACAAACTTGGAAATACAAACACGTCTGCGGCGTGCATCAGATATGGGAGATCAGGATCAGAGACATGGCCGGGCAAGATAATATCATTTTTGTACGGACTTTCTTTGATAGCTTTTTCAACATCTTCATATCCATGTCCTCTTCCTCCGACAAGGACGAGTTGCCCATTTGCCCATTTGCCCATTTGCCTTTTTTTCAACAATTCAAACGCGTGAATAATTCGAACCGTATTTTTCTTCGCTTCCAATCTGCCTACTGACAATACAAATGGTTTCTGAATATGATATGTGTTCAGTATTTCTTCAATCTTTTCTTTGCTCTCAATCACTCGAAATTTTTTGTCATACGCCAACGGGACAACATGCACAGAAGATAATTTTTTATCAACGGTCACGACCTTCTGAAGCTCTTGCTTGGTAAATTCACTTGGCACGATCACCTTCCACAATGTTTTCATTGCATACTTCGCAGACCACAGACTATACCACCGTTCAAACCAATTGAAACTTTTTGGAAATGAGAAGGAAGCAACATCATGCACGGTCATGACTGTCTTCTTTGGATGAATCAAGGGAACAACATGCCCTGGCACAAACAACACATCCGGCGCATGAAACAACATCTCCCAACTCAACCGCACCTGCGTCCAAAATCTTTTCGGTGGCCACGTCAAAACTTTCACACAAACATTGTCTGGCAAATTATTCGCCAACTCCTCAATCAAAGGCTCTCGCGTATAGAGTATAAACTTCGGAGTACTGTTTATTGTTAATTGTTTATTGTTAATTGATGCAACAATCTGAAATACATACTCCTCCACACCAGTGCGGGTAGTCGTATTACCACGAGATATATCGATACCAATAGTTATCTGCTTACTCATAACGATTTACATATCCTGTTATTTTTAACGTACCACCAATATCGTCTACTTTGGTGTGAGACAATCTGACAGCATTTTTTACATGCTTTCGTCCATGCCCACCAACCACAGGCACGGCGTCTTTTCCACCCAAAAGCAATGGCTCTACATAAAAAAGCACTCGATCAATCATCAAAGAATCAAGTCTGACATCATCAACAAAATACCCATGTGTGCCACTACCTCCTTCGACAAACACATGCTGGATTTCCTCCTTGCCGAGATATTGCAACAGCCGTTTGAGTGAGATACGTTGTGGACCAAATGATTTAAACGGAATACTGGCTTTTGTAAAACGTTCTTTATCCACATCTTTTGCGTTATTCGTTGTGGCGACAAAGACATGTTCGTCTCGAAATACAGCGTGAGTAGTCTGCAATGACAATCGAGGATCAAGAATGACACGAAGCAAATGCTTCTTTCGATATATCCCGTGAGGCGCGAGTTCTGGATTATCACTTCGTACCGTTCCTGCTCCAATCATGACAGCATCACAACGACTCCGTTCTCGGCGTGCATCAACACGAGCCTTCTCACTCGTAATCCACTTGGACTCTCCAATACGAGTTGCAATTTTTCCGTCAAGACTCATCCCAGCTTTGAGTGTGACATAGGGCAATCCTGTGTCTGCCCATTTAAGATATTGTTGATTCAGAGCCAAAATATCTTGAAAAAGAGATACTTGTTTTGATAATACAGAAACATGTACACCGCCTTGATGAAGAGCATCCCTCCCCTTCCCATGCACTTTTGGAAATGGATCTACCATGCCCATGATGACCTCGGCAATGCCATGTTTCAAAATGTCATCTGTGCACGGCGGCGTTTTTCCAAAATGACAACAGGGTTCGAGGGTAACAAACAAGGTCGATCCTTTTGGATCATGTCCTTTGCTCAATGCATCACGAATGGCAATAATTTCAGCATGAGGTGTCCCAGCTTTTTTGTGATACCCTTGTCCAATGATTGCCCCGTTCTGAACCAGCACAGCACCAACCGTAGGATTTGGTGATGTTTTCCCAATCCCTTTTTGTGCCAGCACGACAGCCTCCGTCATGTATTGGATGTCTTGTTCTGTCATAGGACAAACATTATATATGCAAAAATATGTGCCCCATTTTTTCTTTTTTTGTTTTGAGATATTCGTCATCAACACCATTCGCAGGAATTTCAAGTGACACTTGTTCCACCACATGCATACCAAAAGATTCAATTCCTTCTGCTTTTTTTGGGTTGTTTGTCAAAAGGATAATATCAGTCAACCCGATATCTCGAAGCATGTCAGCAACAATATCATATGTACGTGCATCACCCACAAATCCCAAAGCCTCATTTGCTTCGACCGTGTCCAATCCTTTTGTCCGTTGCAGTTCGTAGGCTTTAATTTTATTTGCAAGACCAATACCACGCCCTTCTTGTTTCATATACAACAACACTCCCGATCCTGCGGTATCAATTTTTTTCATTGCGGCATGAAGCTGTTCTCCACAGTCACAATGCAATGATCCAAAAACATCTCCAGTCGCACATTCAGAATGTACACGTACCAACACGGGTGTTGTGTCCAATACATTTCCTTTTATGAGTGCTATTTGTTCATGATGATGCGTTACATCACGATATACTCGAATGACCCATTCGCCTGTGCTCGTCTGAATGGTACTTGAGGCTTCAAGTACAATATTCGTATTGAGTATCATACCAATGATGAAGAAAAAGACTGACGCACATCATCGTACAGAAAAGAATTTGCTGCAAGAAATGTTTTTGTTTCAAAATGTATAGCTGAACCATTCAAATCGGAACACATCCCGCCAGCTTCTTCTACAATACACACAGCGGCAGCTATATCCCAAAAACGAATACTTGATTCTACGACAATATCTGTTCGTCCTGTTGCCAACAAATGATACATATAACAATCACCTATGCCACGCTGTCTAGATGTTGACAAAAGAAGTTTGGTCAATGACACCATCTTTCCTATCTTTTCAAAATGCGAAATACCCCCAAAACAAATCATCGAATCTGAAAGAGAAGAAATATCTGACACATGGATTTTTTTTCCATTCAGAAATGCCCCTTTTCCACGCTCTGCATAAAGCAATTCTTCCATAGCAGGCATAGACGACACTCCTAATATAATGTCAGTACCTTTTACCAGTGCAAGTTGTGTTCCAAACAAGGGAATGTGTTTGATAAAATTTTTTGTACCATCAATAGGATCTATCACCCAACGATATTCGTGTTCACCTTCAGTCGTACCAAATTCCTCACCAATAAAGCCGTGTTCAGGAAATGCGCGAGAAAGAATATTTTTGATTGCTGCTTCTGCTTCTTTATCTGCAATCGTCACAGGTGACATATCTGCTTTTGTCTCAACCTGAATATCACCATGGTAATATGACATGATGATCTCATCAGAAACCTTGATAGCGTCGAGGGCTGTCTTTAAAAATACAGACTGCTGCATAACAAAATTATTTTGTCGCCATGATTGAGCGCTTGTAACTTTCAAGATTTTCGAGTGCAATCCCGGTCCCCTTTGCTACACACAGCAGTGGTTCATCTGCGACATGACAGGCAACACCCGTTGCTTGCGCAACGAGTTCATCAAGATTACGAAGTTGACTTGAACCACCCGACATAATAATTCCTTTATCCATCACATCAGCAGAAAGTTCTGGTGGTGTTTCATGAAGCACTTGTTTGATAGCATCAACAAGCCCTTCAAGATCGTGTTGAAGTGCTTCAGTGGTGTCATCAGATTTCACAATAATTGTCTTTGGAAGGCCTGAAATCATGTCACGACCCTTTACTTCCATCTCAAGTGGCTTATCCATAAACATGGCAGACCCGACACCGATCTTCACTTCTTCTGCCGTGCGCTCCCCAATTGCAAGACCATGCTTGCGACGGATGTGGTCTGCAATAGACTGATCAAATCTATTTCCACCGATACGAACCGATCCACAGGATACAATGCCCCCAAGAGAAATCACAGCAATCTCAGCTGTGCCTCCTCCAATATCAACAATCATGTGTCCACTCGCACTCCCAATCGGAATATCTGCTCCTATCGCTGCCACAATAGGTTCTTTTATTATGTACGCGGCTCGTGCACCAGCTGCCATGGCAGCATCAATCACAGCACGTCGTTCAGTTGAAGTAATTCCAGCTGGTACTGCAACCATGACTTCAGGACGAAACAGTCGAACACCACCGAGTGCTTTATTGATAAAATACCGAAGCATCGCTTCAGTCATACGATAATTTGCAACAACACCATCTTTGAGTGGTCTCTCTGCAATAATAGTATCAGGTGTTCGCCCAATCATATCTTTTGCTTCAAACCCAACCGCGAGCACTTTTCGATCATGTTTTGAAATAGCGACCACAGAAGGTTCATTGATAACAATGCCCCGCTTGGGGACATGAACGAGGACATTAGTTGTACCGAGGTCAATTGCGACCTTTTTTACAAACATAAAATAGAATACCAAATTTCTAATTTCTAATTTCTAATAACACACCCTTTGTCATTTTATTAAAAATTAGACAATTTGAAATTAGAAATTTACTCTAAACTCTCTGTCGACTAACAGATCTGTCTTATATACATACTTTCCATCTCGCCATTCCCCTTCTGCTTCTGGCGGCTCTGCTGACTGAAGTAGCGTAGCAAAGTCGAGGTCAAGCGTCAACGCGTGGGCAATCGTACCAGGCTGTTTTTGTACCAAGAGCTCATAGGCATCTTGCCCACTCAAAGAAGCTGGCAAAAGGTAGGTAAAGGTCAATGTTTTTGTTTGTCCAGGTTCAATACTAAAGGAAGTCCCAAACCACGACTTGCCGAGCTCCTCTCCGGTATCAACGTGCGAAGACTGGATCGCATCACCCGATCGAAGCGTCCCCTGTACAGACTGAAAGGTGCTGCCAAGCGGTACATAGACACGACTATATGTAATATATCGTGTAGTGCGCCAATCAAATGTGCCGTTATGCTGGTATGTCATCGTCGCACGAGCAACATATCGGCCATCTTGTTTTCCAATAATCTGGTAGGACAACGTTCGGTCAAGTGCATTGTCTGTCTTAAGCGAACCAAGATTTGCATCCACCCACTCGAGATAATCACCTGACGTCTTTTCTACATGCCCAGTCCACCCTCTTGATTCGAGAATACTATCAGCGGCGACATCAGTATGATACAGCAATATATGTTTTTCATTTGCAAGTGCAGTAAATGTCTCAAGATATAATGGATACTTCGTAAGAATATTTTCTTTCAATTGATTCATCACTGCCAAAAAGAGCGGTTCCAAAATATCTTTTCTATCATGTACATGAATACCTTTTTCTTCATATGCATACTCGACTTCGTACTCAAGTTGTTCGGTGACATTGTCTGCCGTAAATGTATACTCCCCAACCGTCACAGGTCCAACAACAGAAAGGAATCGTTCGAGAACGGTTGGCGTGATTCCAATGACACCATCAAGAGTATCAGCAAGCACACCCCCCTCCGTCTTATACAATGCCATCCCCTCTTTTGCGCTCGTTTCAAAATCAGGCGACCAATTACTGTCTCGAAAAAACCATTTCGTAACACCAAGATGTGTTTCAAGTGGTTTTGGTGGAGAAGAAAGTAATGAAAGCGGCGCACCTCGATCAAGATTTTCAGTACCGTCAATCGCGTCGATGGTCACCTGCCCATGATCAAGACGTACCACTGCGTATGATCCGATAAAACCACCGCCAGGACGAAGTTCGGTATTATTTAAAAATTCAACAAGATATGTTTGTGGCTCAGAAAATCCAAGAATAATAGGGATAAGATCATACAGATCTTCATTTTCTTCCCCGATTTGCTTTACCACAGCGTTTTTTACAAAATCGGTATTCAAAAGATCTGAAGATGATAATTTTTTACTCACATACCAAATACCTACTATTGCAACAAGTACGAACAACAAACATGAACCAAAAAGAATTGGCAAAATACGAATTTTATTGTTTTGTTTTCGAAAGAAAGACATATGTGTAATGAGTATGTAACCTATTGCTTGCTCCGTATTACAAAGGAATCACATGATAAAATATGGATAAAAAATTTAACTCGAAACGAGTGATTTTCTTTTTTTCTGCGACACATTAAAACCAAGATACTTTCCAAACATCAAATGTGTCACCGCATCAATCGCTGGGATGGCACTCAAGAAAATCAACGAAATAGGTAAAAGCAACCATTGAAGCAACATAATAATATACTGATGACGAGGATGGGAATCAGGACGTGGAGGTAACAATGGAAAACTGAGGACAGCCGAAAGCACCATACCAAGCATAGCAATGGTCATGAGCGTCTGGAGCAAATATGGTGCATTGAAAAAGAGAGCACTTTGACGGACGGACTCAGGAGCCACCCATAGTGGGAGACGACCGAGGAACGTAATGAGAAGTGCGACAAGACACCACGACCACTTCCCTTCCCATTCAATGAATACCCATTTACACTTTTTCCACAGTGGAATCAGTGTTCCTTTTTTTCCAAATTCATAGAGCAAAAAAGGTACGTGCTCTACTCCCCATGCCCATCGTCGCTGTTGCTTGTACAAATTTTTTATACTTTGCCACCAGCTATCATCTCGCACAGTATCCATCGACACAGGAATATACATCGGCGTAACTTCGTACGTCCCATTATACGCCAAAAGACACTGATAAAAAATACGAGAATCTTCACTCACAATACGCTTGTCGTGAAACCCCGCATCCACAATCGCCCGAAAACTCATAGAGTGTGACGAAAATGTCACGAGTGCGTCTTGGCGAGCAAGCGACGTGAGTGTCCAAAACGTCGTACCAAATGCCATGATACGAAGCATCGCAGGAGAATCCCACATGTTGTTGTCGTACACAGCGATCGGTTGATAGGAAGAACGAGTTGGATTGGGATGGGTACAATACAAATATGTCAAATACGAAAAATACAATGTATGACACACGGTATCAATATCAAACATGGTGGCGATGACATCATCATACGACCACCCTTTGGTATCAATATACTGCTGCATCTGGTGTTCTGCATAATGCAAATTCGATCCCTTGCCAGGGATTTCATCCTGCAACCCCGCAGGGTGACACGTACCAACGATATCGTAAAAACAATCTCCAAATGTTGTATGTATCTGCTGCAAAATATCTTGGTAATGTTCTTTCTTTCGCTCTTCTCCTGCCACCACAATGGTAAATTGTGCAGGATCATACGCAGCATCACAAATACTTTGTATTGCAGACTGCACCACAGCCCATTCTTCATTATACAGTGTCAAAAACACAACATGATGCTTGGTCTGCCAATCGGGGACTTCATGAAAGAGCTTATCTTTCCAATCTGTCCGACGTGCATGAGCAAACCGAGACCACGCAACAATGAGATAAAAAGAAAAATTTGTTACCTTCAGCACCCAATAAATATCAAACAAAATAACAAAATAAATCATCCAAAGTGGCTTCGTAAACGACAAGACAAGAGAGAACACTAACGTTCCCCAGATCGTCAAGCCTGGCAATATTTCATACAGCCGATAGCGCTGATAGTCACTGAGCATAGTGCTCTGAGTATACGCAAAAATACACAGTTTGTCGATGGCAGATATTCTCTCCCTCTTGGTCCGATTTGAAAGGTATGATATGATATTTTCAATGTATATTACTTATATACTTTAACTATAGAACTATGAACATCAAGTTCTCTTTGGTTGCCGCTGCAGCTGGCTTCGCTCTTATCGGGGCAGGATGCGCTGGCACAAGTAGTACACCTGCCTCAGATTCATCTGACGGAGGATCAGCACAAGAACAAACAAAAGGAGATGTCCTCGATGGGGCATGGGTGATCACAGAAGCAACAGGAGATTATGCGTCTCTCAATGTAGGAACGACATATACGTTTGACAAAGCAAACAGTACACTTACCACAAAACAAGGTATCATGATCTCAAAAGGAGCAATGAGCAGTCTTACAGACAGTTCTTTCTCAGTACTTTTTGAAGGATTATCAAACCCTTTCAACTACACATATACATTTGAAGGTGGCAAACTCGTCCTCAACCTCGCTACATCAGGTGGACAAACATTTACGCTCGAACGAAAGTAAACACCCACTCGAATATAAAAAAACTCCTCATTTTTTTGAGGAGTTTTTTTATATACTCTTTTCAAGATTGGGAACACCGCTATAGGTAGCAGAGAGATATTGATCAGAAGGTTGTTCGAGTAATGAAGAAATCATCGACTGGGGATCCTCGGCTTGTTTTTTTGATAGAGCTAGCAAAGGAATGTGTTGCACATATCCAAACGTATTGGCAACAGTAGTAGCAAGTCGTGTGCTCGTAAAACTTCCTTCACCAACCACAACCATGATGCCATCAATCGCATCTGGCAACAGATTCTCTGACGTAAAAAAAGAGTCAATTGTCTGGAGCAATTCCCGGTTGCTTGCATTGACTCGAACTTCTTTTTTTTGTGTCTGGTCAAAGAGTGACAACGCAATCGTATCGCGCTCTGACGTATCAATCATAACATACATACGCTGAACCTACATATTAAGTTCGTCTACGGCTCTCATGTGTTTTGCTTCAAAAATGGAATAAATAAACTTGTCCATCATGTGGCGACGTTCATACAATTCGTCGACCGTAAGTGTCGTATAGCGAATTGCGAAACCAATATCTTTTTCATACGAGGCAATCACTTTTTCAAGATTTCTTACTTTGACATCTCCCACAATCAGCATATCTGTTTGGACGTCTTTTTCCCCAGCAAAACGCCCTGTCAGGAGGAGCAGCTTGATTTCCCCGCACTCCTCACGGATACTATCCACAAAGACCTGTTCATCCAAGAGTTGTGCTTTCATCAGAAGCGCTTGCATCTCTGGGTACATAAGTGACCCAATGTTCAGACGATAATATTTTCTGAGCGATGCACCAGCCTTCGTCTGATCCACATGCCCTGGAGCGGTCGTCTCTTCGACAAGCGTACTCTTCACAAGGAGCTCAAGTTCCCTTCGTATGGCATTGATCTGTACATCGAGTGCCCGGGTCAACTCACGGACAAAAAAAGACTTTTCTGTGTTATGAAAAAAGAATCTCAACAGTCTATATCGTGTTTTTGAACCAAATAGGTGTTCAAGCATAAAATTGAAATTCACTGGCTGAGTACAAAGCTGCGTCAAAGGCATTGTCTCCCCTTACCAATCTATTGTATACTAGTACATCAGGAAACGTCAATCTCCTGGAGAGTTACTCTACAAGGCTATGCCACATGTTGCCCGCATACAAGAATTTTTCGTTGAAGGGAAAAATCAAAAAAAATCTCATGTGCTTTTGCATATTACCGAGCCTACGTCTGCGAAAGAATGGAAACGTGGATATTTTTTTGCGATTGCAGAAATAAAAGATGCAAACATAGAACTCATCGGGCATGCGCAGCGTCTCATCGATGATATAGAATCTTGCTATTATGAAACAGAAGAAAATACTGATGGCAAAGGCGCATTTGAAACAACACTCGAATTCATCAATAGACGAAGCAACCATTTGCTCCACGCCACAGAACCCTTCCACTGCTTGGTCGGTGTCATTCAGGGCACTTCTCTTTCACTCAGTTATCACGGGACACCTCATGCCCATGTCTTTTTTTCACAAAAGGATGGCATTCAGGATATGAACATCCTTGGTGACGTACCCGACGAGGATACCCAGCACCTTTTTTCTGCAGTCATAGAAGGAACAATCAATCCTGGTGATCGCATGTTTTTTGGTACACCGCATATCATCAACGAACTTCCCATGGATAGGATCAAAGACATCGTCATGTCACGTCCACTCGATCAGGCAGTCTCCCATATGGAGCAAGTGCTAAAAGATGCCAGACAAGAAGAGTCATACGGTGGACTCGTGTGTGATGTGATCGAGCAGCAAGCAGACATGCCAACACCACCATCAAACTCTGCAGCATCGCTTCAACATCTGATCGATAAACAACGAGAAACAACTGAGACACTGTCTCCTTCTCTTTTTGGCAGTAGAGAAAAAACAAAAGCAGAACCAACGAGACAACAAAAAAGAAGAAACGCCATAGAAACAAATTACCGTCGTCGTTCAGGAGAAGAAATCATTGGTGGAACGCTGCCACAGATAATACTCGTGAGCATAGGAAGAGCACTCGTTGCTACAGGGCTATTCCTCTGGAAAATACTCAAATGGATTGGGGTCGGTATTTCACGAACAGTCATCATTCTCTTTATCCTGATCACAAATAAAAATAATGGACGACCTCATGCAATAAGGTCATTCAAAGAAACATGGCTCAATCTAAAAACAAACATCAATCGCCTATCGATTGTCAGTAAAATTTTATTTCTCGCTGTCATTGTCCTCAGTATAACGTTTGCAGGAAGTGTCGTGTATTTAAAGATCCAAGAACACTACCGCCAAAAAGAAATTGCATACGAACAACACGTACAAGCGATCCAAGATAAAAAAGCAGCCGCTGAAGCAAGAAAAATTTACAATGACGATACAGGTGCATTCAACCTCTTGAAAGAAGCCGAATCACTCGTCACAACATTGCCCCAAGAAAATGATGAACAAATAAAAACATATGAAGAGTTGAAACGTGTTGTTGATACAGCCCTCCTGGATCTCAGAGACATCACGATTGTCGATGCACACATGATTGTAGACCTTGGGACAAAAGCAGAGGGAGCCCAAGCCTCGAGACTCACGAGAATCAATGATACGCTCGTTGCCTTTGGACCTGACGACAATAGATACTATCTTGTGGATAAAGATACTGGCAGTGTGGAAGTCCAATCGCATGACTCACTCATGAAACTCACAAGTGGCAACACACCAAAAGAAAATGACATGATGGTATTTCTTGGTGACGCCAATCAAGTGTATGTCTACAATCCGGAAACAAAAGCAATATCACGAACAGAGATTTCATTCCCATCCGAATCAACAAGAATTGCAGCACCTTTTATCTACAATCTCCGCCTGTATCTTGTCGACAAAGCAAATAATCAAATCATTCGTCACAGTAAAACACAGACAGGCTATGACAAAGGCACGCCATGGCTCACAAATAACGAGGGTGTCGACTTATCTGACGCGGTATCGATCGCGATTGATGGTGATATATTTGCCTTGAAGCAAAGCGGTGCTATTCTCAAATTTTCTGCCGGCACGCCAGAATCATTTTCTATCAGCGGCCTCGATCCTGCACTCGAAAATCCAACAGATCTTTATACCTATACTGATATCGATAGCATCTATATTGTCGAGCCAACAAACAAACGTATTGTAAAACTCAACAAGCAAGGCACATTCCAAGCGCAATATACAAATGATGCATGGGTCGGACCGACAGGCATGGTAGTTGATGTTGCGAAGAAAACAGTCTATGTGCTGGATGGAAATAAGGTATATAGCTTTCAAATATAAAAAATAAATTAGAGATAGAAAAAAGCTGCATGCTATATGCAGTTTTTTTATGCACAGTAAAAAGGTTGACAACAAAGCCAAAATAGTGTAAGAACAACCCACAACGCGTCACACTGGCGCCCACGAGAAAGGAACTGCCATGTTGTTGAAGGGTTTTCTGTCCGCCATCACGCTGATGGCGGCGATGTTCGTCCTCTTCGCCACCCCCGCGTCGGCCTCGCCGAAGGGCGGCGGCGGATGTCCACAAATCGAGGGCTTCGCCATCGATCTCAACTTGTGGTACTCCTACGGTGAGTGCGAGTACGACGCGCTCATCCCGCCCGAACTCTTCTGCACAACAGACGCCGACTGCGGCGTGGGAGGAGGTGTCGGTGTGGTGGACGACGCGCTCCTGAGTGCCTGGAACACGTGCCAAGTCCTGAGCACCCCCGATGCACCGGACACCGTCGGCATCTGCATGCCGTCAATCGTCGGCGTCGAGTGCTGCTCCTACGGCGCAGACGAGATCTCCGGCACCTGCAACCCGCAGCCGCAGCCAGCCTGCAGCAGCAACATCGACTGCCTCTTCGAAGGCAGCGTCTGCTCCGCCGGTGACTGCGTCGTGGCCGACCTCAACCCCGACTGCGACACCAACTACGACTGCAGGTACTCCGTCTGGGGACCGTACTGCGTCAAGGACGCCACCGGGCAGAAGTACTGCCAAGAATGCGTCCCGCCGACAACGCTGTCCTTGTTCTCCCTACGCGGGCGCGTCGACACGGGCTGCTACACCGAGAACAGTCGTCCCCTCTGTGTCAGCCGCAACATGGGCTGGCAGCAAGGCCGACCTTCGTTCCTCTGCTCCAAGTAGCCGCACCTCCTGACGCGTAACACCGTCTGGCTGATCTCGATCGAGGTCACTCAGCACGTTACACGTCGGGATCAGTCAAAAGATCATCTGAAAACAGGTGATTTTTTGTTTGTAACAACAACTTGACGTAATGCATCAAATATGAAAATATTCCCTTAAGCAGCCGAGGTCCCCCTGGGCCCTGGGTATCCATCCCACGACGAACCAGGAGGTACACTCATGTCGTGGTTCTTTCCAATTCTAGGATCAACGTCTACTGGGTGCGAAAATGTAGGTGCCGCAATAGTCGGCATCATCATGATCGGAATCTTGGCAAAGATTGCTCTGGCAGCCATTGAACTCACCCTCAAAGCTGCCATCGCCATCATCCCGATCTTTCTGGTGCTCCTCGTCGCCTATGGCATCAGCGAATGTGGCAACTGCGGATCTTCGAAAACAAGCAATTCACAACCACATCAGCAGAGTGACAGAAGCAATCGGTATACCATCACACCGAAACCTCCTGTCTACCAGCATGAGCCACCTGCATCCCAGGATCCTTCACCCCAGATTACTTCCAAGAAGGAACCCCACACACCTCCGAGGCAGACATCGGTCAAAGTGGAGATACGTGATCAGAAGATTCGTCATAAGCCTACAGCCGAGCCTAAGACCCCGGCCAAAGACAGGCATTCTCCAAAGGTCGAGCATCAAGAACACACTCAACCAGCGGAAGCGGAAGCCGATGCCAATACGGACTTCGAGATCGTGGTGGACTCCTTCAGCGCACCTCGTGGGAATACAACATCGTTCTCCAAGGCAAAAACACTGGCACTGAGACTTCAGACGGATGGATACTTCGCGTATCTGATCTTCAGATACAACGATGGCGTGCTTCGTTATGATGTCGTTGTGTCTAGATTCTCCGATGAAAAAAGTGCCAAGGGAGCGCTTCGACTCATACGTCCACGATTCAACACTGCAACACTACACGAAGTCACTTCCTACTCAATTGTACTTCGTGTTTTCGACAGTCTGAATGAAGCATACAGAGGATACGCGCAAGCGAACAACAACCGTCTGCACGCTTTCGTCAGGATGCAAGCAAACGATACGGGAGACTGGGAATACTCCCTCTACATCCCTGTCGAAAATAAGGATGCGGCAGAAAAGCTTCTCACCCGTGTCCGACGAAACTTCAGTACAGCGTTCGTTGCAAAGCGCTAGTATGCACCAACCGAGCGAGTGACACTCGTCTGACTATCCTGACTCCGAGCGAGTCAATCGTCAGCCACGTCACTCGCTCGGGATCAGTCAAAAGATCATCTGAAAACAGGTGATTTTTTGTTGAAAGATTTTCAAAGTGTCCGATGTCATTCTAAATTTATTTCAGAATCTTTCCGTAAGAGGACGTCTTTCGTAAGAGAGATCCTGAAACAAGTTCAGGATGACAATAAAAAAATCGCCCACGCTTATGTGGACGATTTTTTTTGTTGAAAAAAATTGAATTACTTCAATGTAACTTTTCCACCAGCTTCTTCGATAGCTTTCTTAAGTTCTTCTGCTTCTGCTTTTGGAGCGTTTTCTTTGATAGCAGATGGAACGTTATCAACGAGTCCTTTTGCTTCAGCAAGACCGAGACCAGTAGCTGCTTTGACAGCCTTGATCACAGCGATCTTGTTTGCGCCAGATTCAGTGAGTTCTACTGTGAATGATGTTTTTTCTTCTACTTCAGCAGCTGCTCCTGCAGCGCCTGGCATAGCCATCATCATAGCAGGTGCAGACGCGCTGACACCAAACTTGTCTTCGAGAACCTTCACGAGTTCAGCGAGGTCGAGGACAGACATTTTTTCAATCTCTTCTACAAGAGATTTGAACTTTGCAGGCACTTCTACTGCCTTTTTTTCTTCTGTTGTTTCTTCTGACATATGTATTGATGTTGTAATTGTTGTAACTGTTGTAATTGTTCTAGATGTTGTCTTATGAAATAGCTATCTCATATACAACAATTTGAACATCTACAACAAATTCAACGTAAATATTATGCTTTTTGTTCTTTAATTGCACCAAGGACGGTAACCAAGCCTCGGAGGTTGCCAGCGAGAACGTTGACAAAGCCTGAGATAGGAGCGTTGATCGTACCAACGAGCTGAGCATAGAGTTGTTCTTTGCTTGGAAGCTGAGAAAGCTCTTTTACTTTTGCTGCGTCGATAAATGCTCCTTCGAGGATACCACCAAAGATGGTAACCAACTCATGTTTTTTTGCGAAGTTCGCAATGATCTGTGCAGGTGCGACTTCATCATCCATGCCAAATGCGGCAGCGACACCACCGGTAAAGGATTTGGTATCGATATCGAATCCACCTTCTGACAATGCACGCTTCAACAAGGTCTTCTTGCTTGCCGTAATCACAATATTGTTTTCACGACATGTGGCACGAAGTTCTTCTGTTTCTGGAACAGTAAGCCCTTGAAAGTTTGCAAAGACAGCGGCTTTGGCGTTTTTGACGTTGTCAGTCAATTGCTGCACTTTTACTTCTTTTTGTACTCTTGTCTTAGCCATAGTGCTAAGTTATCTAAGTTTACTAGGTTTTGCTGAAAAAATATTTCAACAAAAAAACTGTGGTTTCCCACAGAACAACTCGTGAATCTTCGACCTTTTGACTGTTGTCGACGGATAAAACCTAGTCAACTAAGCCAACTTAGACTCACCTCGGTAGGAAATTAAGTCTTGCGACACCTACTGTCTGCGGTATGCCCACATATTACTACAAATATCTTTGTCTGTCAAGGATACTGGCCTGCCAGGCGCAAACCGAGCAAAGCGAGGTTGGAGACTGGTAGCGCCAAGGGGAATCGAACCCCTGTTCCCAGGATGAAAACCTGGTGTCCTAACCACTAGACGATGGCGCCATAAATAAGACGAAAAAAGTATACCTAAACTTCCAAAAAATGTCAAGCGTAATACAAGCTTTACCAGCTCACGATAATAGTGACAACCATCACTATAGTCGCAATAACGGTCACTCCGGCAGAGAGAAGACCAATCTCAGCATATCCTGGTAACGTTCCTCTTTCTTTTACTTCTTTATACCCACATTTTTTACAAACATAATATCGCTTATTTTTCATAAGTTCTCCCCACCCCAAAATACAAAGCCCAAACATCAAAAAAAATGCAACGATCATTTCAAACCAAAATTCAAAGTAAAAAGCACTATGTTCATTGAATAGCAGCAAAAAAAATAGAAAAAAAGGGATAAGTGCACCCAGAATCTTATACATCGATTCACTCCTCATCAATGATTTTCTCTGACATTTTGGGCATGTGCGCTGTTCTCGCCACATATAGATTTTTTTTTAATGATATGGTAGCCTCACTATACCATAAAGTACATTTCTATGACCATTCTCGACAAAAAAGCAGCCATTATTGATTTCCTACAAACCTATGTGCAAGACAAACAAGTAGTACTCGGCCTCAGCGGTGGCATCGACTCAGCGACCGTTGCGTTTCTTGCTGTTGCCGCATTGGGCGCTGATAAAATTCACGGCTTTATCCTCCCCTCCTCTACTAATGCAGAGGAAGATGCCAGACTCGCAACCGAAGTGGCAACATCACTTGGCGTTTCGTATGAAACAGTTTCGATTGAGCCACTCCTCGATGCATTCAAACAGGCATTGCCAGAAGTAACGACACAACATGCGATTGGTAATCTGAAAGCACGCATTCGCATGAGTATTCTCTATACAAAAGCAAACAGCATTGGCGGGATTGTCCTCGGCACTGGCAACAAAACAGAATGTATGATTGGCTATTATACAAAGTATGGTGATGGAGGTGTGGATCTCCTCCCCATTGCAAATTTATACAAACACGAAGTCCGCGCACTTGCGAAGGAACTAGGCGTGCCGCAGGAAATTATTGAAAAGAAACCAACAGCAGGGCTTTGGGAAGGACAATATGATGAAGACGAAATAGGCATGAGCTATGATGTGCTCGATAGCATGCTTGACGCGATCGAAACGAAACATGATCTTTCGGCATTTGAATCAGAAAAAGTTGCACGCGTACAACATATGATAAAAATATCTGAACATAAACGTCACATGCCGCCCGTTGCAACAGTGTAAATATGAGCAAAGCACTCTACATCGGAAGATTCCAACCATTTCATCTCGGTCATGTCTATGCCCTGAGCCAGATTACTGAACCCGAAATCATTATTGGCATCGGGAGCTCTCAATATAGCAGGACTGATGACAATCCCTATACATATGAAGAAAGAAAGCGCATGATAGAAAGCAGTTGGCAAGACATCCCGGCAACGATTCTACCCATTCCAGATATTCATGATGAAGAACAATGGGCAGCGCACGTACTCAATATTACCGGTCCAGTCGATGTGATCTACACCGGCAATGCCTGGGTAAAAAAATTGTTCGAACATGCTGGATACAATGTGAAAGATATAACCATACAAAACCCATACTCAGGAACGACCATAAGACAACTCATGAAAGCACAAGATGCTGCGTGGGAACATATGGTGCCACATGGTGTACCAGACATAATAGAACGTATATCAAAAAATCTGTGACATATACTGACGAACAATTGAAGCAAGAGACAGAGCGACTATACGAAAAGCTCAAACATACCGAATGGTCGCGAGATGATGTCGATGTTATTGCCCCGATGACGCTGGAAATCAACATACGAAAAAAAGAACAAAATGCGATTATTCTTGCACACTCATACCAAACTCCTGACATCATGTATGGTGTTGCGGATTTTCTTGGTGATTCCTATTCTCTCAGTAAAATAGCAGCAGAACATCCTGCTGACAAAATTATTTTTTGCTCTGTGCACTTCATGGGTGAAACGGCAAAAATATTGTCACCAGAAAAAGATGTCCTCGTGCCAGCGATGGCAGGATGTTCACTTGCAGAATCAATCACCGCAGAAGATGTACGCGAATTACGTACACAGCATCCCAATGCAGGCGTGGTGTGCTATGTAAATACATCAGCAGCAGTAAAAGCAGAATGTGATGTCTGCTGTACATCGGCAAACGTCGTCGACGTGATAGATGCTATGCCACAGGACGAAGTCATCTTTGTCCCAGATAAACTGATGGGAGAAAACGTACAAAAATTAACAAAGAAAAAACTGATCCTCTGGGATGGCACGTGTATAGTGCATGAACTATTTACCGTAGACACTATCAAGGAAATTCGTGCACAACATCCAGGCGTAAAAATCCTCGCCCATACAGAATGCAACAGTAGCGTCGTGGATGCCGTGGACATGGCGGGGAGCACCAGCGATATGCTCCGCTATATCGCATCGAGCGACGCCCAGGATATTATGCTCGTCACAGAATGTGGCATTACGGATAGAGTCAAAACAGAGTTTGTTGACAAACACATTGTTGGAGCATGTAGTCTCTGTCCCTATATGAAAAAAATTATGCTCCGAGATATTTTGGTAGCCTTAAAAAATCCACGTCCAGATCAGATTATTGAGATCCCCGAGGATATCAGAATAAAAGCAAAACAAAGTCTTGATCGTATGCTAGAGATTGTCCCAAAAAAATAATTACGGATGACGTATCCAGATATACGGATAATCCAGATGAACAGATAGCCCCATCCGTAGATCTGGATTATCCGTATATCCGAATGCATGATCCGTTATCTGTAAGAAAAAATATGGAAAAACAAAATAACATAAAAACTTATTACAATCAACGCGAGAAGCTGACACTCGAAAACCCGACATACAAAACGTATGTTGAGTATTATACGCACGAAACACTCCGCCTTGATCTAGCGGGTGGCGACGACATGACGACCACTGCAGTTCTCGATACCAATCCAGAAGTAACAGCAAACGTGATTGCAAAGCAAGATGGTGTGATAGCGGGACTTCAAGAAGTCGAATACTTTTTGAACAGTTTTGATATTCAAATAGATTTTTTGAAAAAAGATGGAGACGACATCCTGAACAAAGATATTGTTCTGACGCTCACTGGACATGTACAGGGAATATTGAAAGTGGAACGAACGATGCTCAACCTCCTGCAACGCATGTCTGGCATTGCCACACACACAAAAAACTTTGTTGAAAAAATCCCAAGGACCGTCCTTCTCTGCCCTACTCGCAAAACCCAATGGGGCCTCCTCGATAAACGCGCAGTGACACTCGGTGGTGGTGGTACACATCGTCTTGGCCTGTATGATTTTGTATTGATAAAAGATAACCATATTCCCTACATTGCAGACCTTGCATCAAAAGCAAAACAACTCAATGACAAAAACATATTTTGGGAAATAGAAGCAGACACAGCTGAGCAGGTTCTCGAATTTGCAAAACTCAAACCAAGCGCAATCATGTTTGATAATTTTTCTCCTGAAAATATCGCCCCACTTGTACAAGAATTGCATGAAACACACCCTGACATTATTCTCGAAGCATCAGGAGGCATACATGAAAAAACAATAACAAACTACGGCGCAACAGACGTCGACATCATTTCTATGGGCTCACTCACCCACTCTGTCATGTCCCTCGACATTGGTCTCGATATCGTGTAGCCTTCTTCCAGGCATTCCAAGCCTTCCCAGCCTTCTAAGCCTCCCAAGCATTCTCACTATGATTTACGACTTTTTAGTCATCGGCTCCGGCATCTCCGGCCTGAACTTTTCCCTCGACTCTGCTGAGCATGGCACGGTTGCGATTGTCACAAAAAAAGAACTGATGGAAAGCAATAGCAACTATGCCCAAGGTGGCATTGCGGCTGTTCTTGACGCTCACGACAGCTTTGACGCGCACATAGCAGACACACTCACAGCAGGGTGTTTTTTGAACGATGTCGAAGCGGTGAAACTTATGGTGACGCAAGCACCTGCGCAAATTCAAAAATTGATTGATATTGGCGTAGGATTCAATCGAAAAAAAGAAGACCTGTCACTCACACAAGAAGGTGGACATAGTGCGAGGAGAATCGCTCACGCACACGATGCCACAGGAAAAGAAATAGAACGGGCGCTTATTTTTCAGGTACGCCAACATAAGAATATTCATATATTTGAATCACATCTTGCGATTGATCTGATAGTAAAAAACAATGCGTGTCAGGGCGCAATAGTCCTTGATACAGAAAAAAAACATATCGAACCATTTCTCGCAAAAGCAACAATTCTTGCCTCTGGTGGAGCAGGACAAGTATACGAACGCAATTGCAATCCACGTGTTGCAACAGGAGATGGCATCGCTATGGCTGCACGCGCGGGAGCAGAAATTCGTGATATGGAATTCATCCAGTTTCACCCGACAGCTCTTGCACTCGAAGGAAAACCAACATTTCTGCTTTCTGAAACTATTCGTGGCGAAGGTGCTATTCTCGTGAATGCAAAAGGTGAACGATTTATGGAATCTCAACATGAGTTGAAAGAGCTGGCACCACGAGATATTGTCGCACGAGCAATATATGAAGAAATGAAATACGGTCCTGTCTATCTCGATATCACACACAGAGAATCCGCCTATATCAAAGCACGCTTTCCATATATTTATGATCAACTCTGGTGGTATGGTATAAAAATGGACAAAGATCGTATCCCTGTTGCGCCGGCAGCACATTATACGTGCGGTGGTGTGCATACAGATCTGCATGGACAAACAAACATCCCCGGCCTTTTTGCCTTTGGCGAAGTCGCCCATACAGGTGTCCATGGCGCAAATCGACTGGCATCAAATTCACTCCTCGAATGTATGGTCTTTAGTGAACAAACTGTCCCAACTGCGGTAGCGTATGTTCAACATGTGGGAAGTGTTGAACATGTTGAAATTGATAGTAGCAACACCATCTATACAGAAACGAATGTTCGCGATATCAAAAAAGAAATTCAGCAAATCATGTGGGAACATGTTGGTATTATTCGTCACAAAAATGAATTGAATGACACACTCCAAAAGTTGCAAGCAATTCAAGACACTCTCAACACATTGCAAAAAAATGGCAGAGATGAGATGCTGATAGAAACAAAAAATCTTGCAGACGTTGCGATCTTAATTACAAAAGCTGCGATTGAAAGAAAAGAAAGTATTGGATGTCATTTTATTGTATAAAGATTGTTATCTGCTTCAATTTGTTATAATCTGTTTCATCTGCTGTTTTATATATGTATATTTTAGGCATAGAATCATCATGTGACGATACATCCGTCGCGCTACTCGATTGTAGTGATGATGGTTTTGTTGTCCTCGCAGAAAAAACAGCAAGCCAAGTGGACGTACACAAAAAATATGGTGGCGTCGTGCCAGAACTTGCAGGACGGATGCATGCAGAAAATATTCTTCCTGTGGTGGAAGAAGTAATGAACGAATGGCGAACATCCATTGGCGACACTGAAAAAAAACCAGATGTCATCGCTGCAACAACCGGACCAGGATTGATAACAGGTTTATTGGTCGGCGCAGAAGTGGCAAAAAATCTTTCGTATCTTTGGAATGTGCCAATGATTGCCATGAATCATATCGAAGGACATATACACTCCGTACTGCTACGTTCGTCTCAAGAAGAAAAATTTCAAATTTCAAATTTCAAATTTCCAATACTTTGTTTAATAGTGAGCGGTGGCCACACAGAACTCGTATTAATGCGAGACTTTGGCGACTACGATCTCCTCGGCAAAACGCGCGACGACGCCGCAGGCGAAGCATTTGATAAAGTGGGAAAACTGCTTGGCCTCGAATATCCGGGTGGTCCAAAAATTTCAAAACTTGCAAAAGATGGCAATACGAAAGCAATCGCATTTCCACGTCCGATGATGGATAGTGATGATTATGATTTTAGTTTTGCTGGATTGAAGACGGCGGCGTTATATTGGCTGAGAGATAACAGCATTACAACAATACAAGGCAAGCACGTTTCTCCCCCTTTCCAAGGGGGAGATCAAGAGGGGGTAAAGCATAACACCACGAACAGTGCTACTGCGAGACCTCCCCTAACCCCTCCTTGGCAAGGAGGGGAACCGCAAAAAGTCTCTCTCCCTGACTTCTGCGCCACCTTCGAACAAGCCATCGTCGATGTCCTCGTAGAAAAAACAAAACGTGCTGCAAAAGAATACCATGTACACACCATCATCCTCGGTGGTGGCGTTTCTGCAAATCCAAAACTTCGTACAGAATTACAAATAATGATACAAGAAATGCCACAGGCTCAGCTACTCGTGCCAAGTCCCCAATACAGCATGGACAACGGCGCGATGATCGCCGCCGCAGCATATATGAAAGCAAAGAAAAAAGAATTCACAGAATGGCAAGACGTGGTCGTGAATCCAAACTGGGAAGTGTACGATAAATAATTCCTCCACAGTCATCAATTGACAAAAAGAAAGTCGACAGCTACGATAGCGCCAGATCTTTCACAAAAGCACGGACTCGTTCCGTGCTTTCATGTCTCAGGAGGACATTGTAATGGCAAACGGTGACATCATGATTGGCTACAATAGGAATGGGGGGCTTACTCTTGTTCCGATGCCAGGCTTCGAGAAGCAGGCGGCAAGAGTCGCCAGCCTCATCGTCGAGAAGAATACACCGTGCGACATCGCTGAGCCAAAGTTCGGAGAGCGGACGAATGGTGAACCGTATCTAAAGCTGCCCAAGGGGCACATCGGCGGACACGACTGCGTTATCTTGACGAGTGGTCCAGGCACGTACAACATGCTCGGGCAACTCTACATCATGCTCGCCTACCTGGTGGGACGTCGTGCGAGTCGCATCTCCATCGTGAGTGGATACTTCCCACTGTCGCGTTCCGACAAGGACGAGGGCGCGGATGAACTCGCTCTGGTGAGTCACACCACTCGAATGATGTCCAGCGCATCGGAAGGAAAGCTGGATCGAATCATCTCTGCTGATCTCCATGCACCTCAAGTGGTCATGGCCGGCAGAATGGGACTCATCACCGAAATCTCGCTCATGCGACGACTGCTGACCAAGATCCTGGACTCAGCAGGAGATCGCAAGCTGTGCTTGATGTTCCCCGATGACGGGGCAAACAAGCGCTTCGGGGGGATAGTAAGGAACATGCTTGATGAACGAGGTGTGAATCTCCCCATCGTCGTCATCGGCAAACGACGGAGCGACAGCAACAACGTCAAGATCGATTCTGTCTTCGGAGATGCCGAAGACCTCCGCGGCTCAACCACGGTGATCGTCGACGACGAGACTGCAACCATGGGAACTCAGATTGCCACGGCAGAAGAAATTCGTCGCCGCTACGGGGTCGAGCATATCTGGGCAGCGACGGTCCATGGCGTTCTATGTGGTCCTGCACCTGGCAGACTTGCATCAGGGCCAATCGATCGGCTCTACATTACGGATACGATTCCCGTGGCAGACCGGCACGAGCTCAAGGGACTGGTAGAGAATGGCAGACTGGTCGTCGCCCCATGGGAGGACGACTTGGCCAACATCATTCGCTGCCACCACTGGGATCAATCGATCCGCGAGCTGCGCTGATCGATAACCATCCCCCTGTAGACAGAAACCCCGGGCATCGCACAACGCGGTGACCCGGGGCTTCACAAAAATTTCTAATTTCCAATTATCTAATTTCTAATAAACCACTTATTGCTTGCTCCAACGCTTCTCCCTCATGTACAAATGTCTCCGTCCTCACACTCTGTCCTTCTACTTCAAAATACACACGTGCGTCACCTGGATGCGCGGCAAACAATTCTTTCAGTGCACCGGCACTGTTTTTTAATTGTTCTTTTGACACAGGAATCGTGACATACTTTTCTGCTTCTTTTTTTGCCGCTCGTTCGACATGTGTGCCGAGTGATACTTGTCCTGCAACACTTGCCGCATTTTCTGGCGTGAGCAGATACACATTTTCAACAAAAATTTTATTGTCTCCTTCTTCTCTTGGTGTTTTGCCGACCACGACCACCACATTTCCCACGACCCACATATCTTTTGTTTTTTCAAATGTTTTTGGGAACACCAAATACTCCATGGATCCGGTGTTATCCTGTATGGTGACAAACATCATCACGCCACCTTTTTTCGTAATTTTCTTTTGTGCGGCGTCAATCACACCGCCGGTAATCACCCATTCATCTCGCTGCACATGTTCTATATCACTCATCGCTGTGAGTGCGTTGCGAAACAGATGCTCGTATTTTGCAAATGGATGCGACGACACATAAATACCAAGCAATGTTTTTTCCCAAAGCAGTTTATCATCCATGGTCGCGACCGGCGCATCTTTCAAGACCACACTATCGTCAAGCGAAATAGTAGTACCGGCAAACAATGATCCTTGATTCGTCACGCCTTGTTCTTTTTGATGTTTTGAATAAAATAAAATGTTTTCAATATTGGCAAGCAATACGCCACGATCTTGATGAAAACAATCCAGCGCCCCTGCTTGGATCAAACTTTCAAGTGATTTTTTATTCAAATCTTTATCCGTCACCCGCTCCAAAAAATTTTCTAGACTTGTGTACTGTCCATGTTCCTTTCGCTCACGATAGATCATATCGCAGATATGCTCTCCAACATTTTTGATAGCCGTGAGCCCAAACCGGATCTTGCCAGGCTCCCCTGCTTTACTCGTCATGGCAAAGTTTTTGAAACTTTCATTCACGTCCGGTGGCAACACCGTGATCCCCATGCGACTTCCTTCATGTACAATCGCAGCGACTTTTTCTATATCACTTGCTTCTGCCTGCAAAATAGCCGTCATGTATTGCACTGGATAATTTGCCTTCATGTACGCTGTCTGGTACGCAACAATCCCATAGCTCGCCGCATGCGCTTTGTTGAACGCATACGTGGCAAATGGCTTGATACGCTCCCACAGATCATTGACCAATTCTCTTGGGTGATGATTGGCAATACACCCATCTTTAAACTTTTTTTCCTGTTCTTTCATGAGTTCAGGAATTTTCTTTCCCATGGCTTTGCGGAATTTGTCTGCTTCGAGCCAATCGTAGCCAGCAAGTTTGATAGCAGTAAGCATGACATCATCTTGGTAGATAAGAAGACCAAGAGATTTTTCGAGTGTTTCTTCAAGATCAGGATGAGGATAGTCGATCGTACTCGGATCATGCGCGCGCTTGATATATTCTGGAATAAAGTCCATTGGTCCAGGACGGTACAGCGCTACCATAGCCATGATATCGTCAATATTTGTCGGACGAAGTTCTTTGATCCAGCGAATCATGCCAGAGCTGCCAAACTGAAACACACCCATGGTCTCTCCGCGAGAAATCATGTCAAATGTTTTTGTATCATCGAGTGGCAGATGATAAATATCCACTTCTTCTCCCGTTGTTTTCTGTACGATTTCCACCGCTTTTCCGAGAATAGAAAGATTTCGAATTCCAAGAAAGTCGTTTTTCAATACACCAGCCGCTTCGACATCGTACATGCTGTACTGTGTCAAAATTCTGTCTCCCCCACTTTCTCGCTGCACTGGCGTGAAGTCAACAAGTGGTGTGGGAGAAATCACCACGCCGGCAGCATGAATAGACGTATGCCGCGCACAGCCTTCTACTTTTTGAGCAAGGGTGAGAAGTCGATGCACGTCATCATTACTATCAAACAATTTTTTCAAATCAGGTTCTTCTTTCAATGCACGTTCGATCGTCATCGGAAATCCTTGCGCTCCTTGGGGAATCAGTTTTGCGACTTGGTCACAAAAGCTATAGGAAAGTCCGAGCGCGCGACCCACGTCTCGCACTGCTGCGCGCGCTGCCATAGTTCCAAACGTAATAATCTGCGCCACTTTATCTGCGCCATATTTTTTTGTAACATAGGCGATCATGTCGTCGCGACGATCATCGGCAAAGTCTGTATCCACATCAGGAGGACTCGGACGGAAGGGATTCAAAAATCTTTCAAATGGCAATTTGAATCGGATCGGATCCACGGTCGTGATGCCGAGCACATAGGAAACAAGCGACCCAGCAGCAGATCCACGAGTGGATTCTACAATCCCATTATCTTTTGCATAGCGAACATAGTCTGCCACACAGATGAAGTACGGCGAGTACCCTTTTTCTTTGATAATCTCAAGTTCGTATTCTATACGATCCGTAATTTCATCTCCCATCTCCGGATAAAAATGTGGCGCGCATGCAAACGCTTCATCTCGAAGTGTCTCGTCTGATGTTTTGTTTGGTGGCAAATCTACTGGTGCAAAGTGCCACTGATCCAGCTCGATTTCTATATTCACTCGTTCTGCAATTTTGACAGTATTTTCTATAGCATCAGGAACATGACGAAAGCGGGACATAATATCTTCAGCAGTATTGAGTGATCTGTCTACATGACGGAAGTCCTCACGATTCCCCATATCCACACGCAGTCCTCCGGAAATACACCGGAGTACATCTTGCGCTTCGGCATCATCTTGATGCAGATAATGAACATCGCGCGTCACGACTTTTGGGATGCCTGTCGCTTCGGAAAGGGCTATAAGTTTTGTATTGACATCGATCTGTCCTTCTATTGCAGGATGATCTTGCAGTTCAAGATAAAAATCATTCTTCCCAAAAATTTCTTCATACTCTTTTGCTGTTTTTTTCGCATCCTCTATCTTATTTGCTTTCAAAAGCTGTTGTACCTCTCCCTGAATATCACCAGACAATGCAATAATGCCATCCGCATACGTTTTGAGAGTTTCTTTATCCAGGCGAGGCTTGCCGTTAAAAAATCCGTCGAGGTGACCGATAGACGAGAGTTTCATCAGATTGCGATACCCATCAAAATTCTCTGCAAGCAAAATAAGTGTATACCATTCTTTATCTTTTTCCAGATCTTTATCTGTCAGTTTTCGTGGTGCGATATATGCCTTGAACCCAATGATCGGCTTTATTCCCTCTGCCTGGCACACTTTATAGAACTCTATCGCCCCGTACATAGATCCATTATCTGTCAGTGCCAAAGCCGAAAAACCGCGCTCTTTAGCGGTTTTGACAAGCGGTTTGATTTTGACGAGTCCATCGAGCAAAGAGTAATGCGAATGGACGTGGAGGTGTGTAAAATTCATGGGAAAACGACTATCAAATGGACGCCTGCCCTGTACTGAGCGAGAGGCTGAAAGCCGAAAGCTCTAGTGCAGGGTGAAGGTGGACGAATTCTGCCATAGTATACGTATGGTACTGGTTTCGAGGTGGGTTGTCTAGTTGAAAAAAGAACGAGCCTGCGACACATAATGTGTGGCAGGCTCTGACGGCAGGAAGACTAGAGGATCTTGAGAGAAGTGACCTCGACGAAGGAGGCCTCCGCGCTGAGGGCAGGAAGCTGCAAAAACGCGTGAGAACTTCGTATGCCCGCCCACACTTTGCACGCTTCGCGTTCAGCATCCTCACGCTTTTCCGCAGTGAGGGTGTAATGGCGATCCAGATATCCCTCTTGCCACTGCAGTTGAAACATGGCTTACCTCCGTATTGTCAGCCACATACATAAAATCATTGTTTTTGGGTGGCGTCAAGTTGCCATTGACCAGTGCAGATATGGAAGATATACTTCTTTTTATATGTTCATATACCCATTATGAATGCTCAGCCGGCTCCATAGTGGCGCAGCCCTGTGGAGCCATCCTGCCACACAAAAGCAATGAAGCTCCACAGCCCTTCGGGACTATGGAGCTAGCATAGTAGAACAAAAGTACAATGTTCCTAAGCAATATGTTATGAAAGCATTCATTGAAGTAGACGCTGGAACAAATCAACGTCCTATCTACAACGAACAAACACTTGAATACATAAAAACAAAAACTGTATATAAACCTTATCCATATGCTTATGGCTTTTTGCTAAATACGATTAGTGGCGACGGAGATCATCTTGATTGTTATGTGATAACATCAAAATCACTCACTTCCAGAGATATTGTAGAAGTGGAACCGATAGGCATGGTTGAATCGATTGAAAATGGTGAGGAAGATCACAAAATTTTATGCCGGCTATCAAATGAAAACATTATGGTAGACGCAACAATAGAAAAAAAGATTCGTGATTTTGGAAAACACTATTTTGACGATCGTCCAGACAAACAGGTTACTATTGGTAGATTCCTTGGATACGAAGAAGCAATCAAACTGATTGATTCGTGTAGAATAAGTACTAAAGAGGATGAATAAAGTACCCTAAAAAAATGGATATGTGTTAAAACATCATAAATTATGAAATTATTAGAAGTAGCAGACAATGAAATTGTAACAATGGATGACTACCCTATTTACGACTTGCAAATAGGAGTGAGCGATGGAGTAATTTTAAAATTGTATTTTAGAATTTTTCAAAAGCATTGCGCTGATATTATTGCGAGAACAATAATCTTACCAAAAGAATTGGTAGCGTCTGCTTTTGATAAAAAAATTAAGAAGAAATTTGATGATTTTAAAAATAATCACCCGCAGGTGAAATATTTTGCTCTAGACGGCAATCATCGAACTACAGCGGCATCTCTTACAAAATCAAAAATTCCAGCTATACTCTTTGAAAATGACAATGATTGTAAAGAGATTCAAAAAATGAACAATAGTGCAGAAGTTTTTAGACCACATACAAATAATTCCATTAATGAGTGTGTTCTAGAATTAAAAGATCATTTTTTGAAAGTAAATCAATTTTATACCGTTGCAGAAAAAACGAAAAGAATGGTTGACGATATGTCTATAGACATGCCACAGTATATGAGAGACAGCTTTAATCAAAAATAACAAATCAACATGTTATGAGTAAAGCAATGATAAAAGCAACATATCCCCTTATCGACACAAAAGACTTCGTGGAGATTTCAATAGGTCAACCGGAACGTGATCCAAAATCATCACATGAAGATCGCCGGTGTGCATGCAAAATTTCTGGTCCTACCTATGAAAAAATTTTCTATGCTCATGGTATCGATGAAATACAATGTGTTTGGATTGGATTACGACAAATCAGAGTAGAGATCGCTGAGTTTGAAAAGAAAACAAATATGAAATGCGAATACCGTTACTTTCAGGATTTTGAAGAATAAAAAATGGTATATTGCCTAACATCGCATTTACACAATGAACGTTGCGACTGTCTACCCTCTTTATGTCGCCTTGAAGAATCATTTTCTTGTGATTCTTTTTTTATCTGTATGTTTTTTCCTACAAGCCTTGACAATCTCCCCCACCGATGATACGGTTTTGCAAACCACCTTGGAGGAACACCATGGATCCAGTCAAGGAACCAACTCGTCGCCTTGAAAACGTCGTAGTATCAATCTCGCGCACTGGAAGGATGAGCATCAACCTCTCCAACTGTAAGTTCGGCACACGCCTCACCATCAGGAAATGGCTGGCGAATAACCGCCGTGCCGAAGTCATCAACAACAACGGCTCATCGCGATTGGTGCTCACCGGCTTCGAGACCGGCATGAACCTGACGATCATCGGGGTCTGCCTCGTAGTTCATAATGACGGAACGATCTATCTGAACGTTGAGAACTCGACTGAGATGGCGAACAAACTCCGCCTCTCTGTCGGACGCACCCAGCTCCACAACGCGAACTTTACTGTCCGCATGACAACCTAACCCTGACGCTCCCCGCGTCTGACATGTTCCCCGAACGGGACTACGCAGCATGGGAGCGTTCGGGGACAGTCAAAAAAACAGCAGTGTATGCTGTTTTTTTGTTTGCATCCTCTTGACAAAACGAAAAAAATATGATATGCATATTGGTCATTTGGAGTATTCACCAACGATGGTGAACTCTCTATCGACGCCCCCAGATGCGCAAACGCGCAGGAGAGAACGCCGTGACCAAGCTCAGCCTGATCGTCCTCGCCATCCTTTCGGTCTTCGCTTCCTTCACCGGCTGCGAGGAGCCGAAACCGAAGCAGAAGGTGGTAGAGCCGACCCAGCTCGTGCAGGAAATTCCCATCTGCAAGAATCCTGGAGAATTCCTCCTTAAGGAGAGAGGCATCACGAAGTGCGAACTCTTCGATGCTACCGGCAAGAAGATCAAGAGCATCGAGACGAGTGGCACGATCTCATGCTATCGAACGATGGATCCGATCCGCTACGTCAAATGCTACGAAAACTCCGGAGAGCCGACATGGCACATCACCGCCATGCAGCCGCTCTGCGCGTTCAACGGCGACGAGCCTTCGTGCATGAGAATGTCCATCGGAGACATCATGGATGTCTCCGACAGCCCGAACTTAAAGTAGTAGGGCACCTGAGGGGCAACAGTCACAGGGTGCGGTTCTCCACGAGAACCGCACCCGCCCCTACATTTTTATAACACAAAAAACTCCTCATCGGAGTTTTTTTATTTTTGTATTTCTTCCTTACTTCTTCTTCGCCTTTTTTTTCTTTCCACCATCTTCTCCTGAAATTTTTTTCTCCAATTGACTTGTCAGTTTATTCATCACCATATTCCCAATCGTCCCAGTAAAAAACTTGCTCACAGATCCCATGTGATCACTCACATTGTCTACTTTTTTTCTGATAAATTCTACTGCGTCTGAAATAAGCTCGAGTTTATTCGTGACATTCTCGATAATCTCATTTGCATTTTTCAACACCCGCGCCGCCTGATACAAAAGCCAACACAAGAATACCGTAAACCACAAAATACAAAATGACAATACAATATATAACAAATCTTGTGGTGTATCGAACATATGACAGGCGGGTTAGAGTTTTAGAGAGTTAGAGAATTAGGTATTAGGACGCTTCGAAGAAAGTATAGCACACATAGAAAGTCGTGTGAAATACTTTGGAGTTTATAGCTAATAGCTTATAGGTAATAGTGTCTTTTTGTCATGCTGAATTTATTTCAGCATCTTTCTGACCGAGCAACGTCTTTCTGGGGAGAGATCCTGAATCATCCCGATTTAATCGGGACAGGAAAGCTATCACCTAAGACTCTAAAACTCTAACACCTATCCTCTATCCCAAAAATCCCCGACGCTGTGCAGCGAGAAGAACGAGATGCGAAAGATCATCATTGCTATGCGACATCATCGCGTTACAAATCTGTTTTGTTGCAACGATATGTTCGGTGTCTTGCGAGACATCTCCATACCATGATACAACTCTGTCTTTCACCGCTGTTGGCAAATATGGCGAATCCATATCTACAAATCGAATCGCATCTTTCAAATCCAGATCAATACTTGGATACACTTCTTTGATAACCGCCATATCTTCCTCTGTCAGTGCATCTAACCCAAGAAGCTCGGGGGGCACCCCAAGAGAATAGAGAGACGCAGTAAAGGTAATCGCGCGAGGGAGATGTTTTTTTCCCATGGTACGAGAATACCCAAACAAGCCGATATGCAATTTTCGTTTTCTTCGCTTTGGGATATGGACAGCGACTTCATTGATCACATCGACCAGCTCGGCAAGCTGTTCCTGATACCGCGCACTGTAACGCTCGATAATATCGAGGACCTGTTCTTCCGGCACTGCCAGTGGTTTTTGTCTTTCTGTGGTAAGCAGTTTTTGAATTGCAGACTGGACTATCGCAGGATCATTGTCAAATTTGAATGATGACTGAATCGTAAACGTCTGCACACTTGGGTACCCGCGCAACATACCGTCTACCGTCTGCGGTCTAAGATTGCCACGAAAAGGAGCAGAACCCGCACCGAGAATAGGATAGATAGGAATACCGAGTTCTTCACCAAGCAGATGCAATCGTTGGAGCGCAATTTTGTTGATAAGAACAGCAGAAATCGATCCATAATTGACAGCAGGATCACTGCGTGCGAGAAAAACGCGCTGATACGAGACATCTTTATCTTTCAAATACTCACGAAGAATATCCGCACTTGCAAGCATGTGTTCTTTGTCTTCAAAAAGTGGAATCACGTGTACGGTCTCAGGACGAAACTCCCCTACCCACTCACTGACAGAAATATCATTGGGACGAACAGCAGTATTTCCCTTGCCTACCACAAAATCTTTGTAATAATGATAAATTCTATCCAAACTTTCTGCAGACGTGGTCATTGGCAAAATCACTTCAAAAATCGGCGCCGTGACATCGTCACCATAAAACGCACGCGCCGCATCAAATGATCGTGGAATACTTTCGAGTGTTTCAAGCAAAATTTTTCCTTCTGTTTTTTCTACTTCTGGATTTGGGACACGCACTGTCAGACGTAATTCATTGCCAAGCCGATGTGTACGAAAAAACTGCTCATTTTTGGTAAGCAATTTTTTGACCACAAACGTATCGACTTCTTTTCCTTCTGCATCCCACATTTGTTCATCACAGCCAAGATGAGAATACGCGTAATACGCTTCTTGAATTTCGTCTTCTCCGCCAAGCTGTGCATGCTCGGCAAAAAAAGGTTGAGAAACATTATCAGGATGCTGCGTACTCATGCAGCGAGGAATATTGTGTGAAGTCATATTATGCCCGAATTTCAGCACCAAACTTTTTCTGAAGCATTGCGACGATCTTTTCATGAACAACATCAACATCTTTTCCTTCCAGCGTCTTTTCATCAGATCGATACGTGATGCGATAGGCCATACTCTTTTTTCCCTCACCGATATTCTTTCCCATAAACACATCAAACAATGCAACATCTACGGTCAAAGGATCTGCCTTGATCAGTGCGACAGCGATGTCTTCGTGCACAGCACTCTTATCGACAACAAAGGCGACGTCTCGTTCGATCGAAGGATATTGTGAAAGTGGTTGATACTGAGTTTTTTCTGTGAGAAGAAGAACTATCTCAGAAAGATTTACTTCGAGGACTGCTGTTCTTGCATCAAGCCCGAGTGTGTTTGCAGTCATCGGATGCACTTCGCCAATGTGCCCTACTTTTTTTCCAGCAACATGTACTTCCGCAAATCGTCCTGGATGAACAAACACATCATCAAGAGACTTCTTTTCAAAATGTACAGCAAGACCAAGACGAGTCATGACAGTGGTAAAGGATGTAGACACATGCAAAAAAGGATGTTCATCACCTTTTTCTGCGTGTGCCATAGCGAGAAGGGTATCTTGTTTTGGCAAGGTATTTTTTTGTCCATCGACGTCACCCTCTTGTTCTTTTTTGAACACTTTTCCAATTTCAAAAATAGACACAACATCAAATCTATGTGAATTCCGTTCGACTGTTTCGAGCAAATTTTCTCTCAGATGTCGACGCAAATATGGACGATCTTTTGCAATAGGATTGTCGAGCTCAAGATAATCTTTTACGTTTTCACCAACTTTTTCAAGCAAGTCTGGTGATACAAAAGAATAATTGGAAACTTCCGTATATCGTCCTTCATACGCAAGCAATGTTCTGAGTCGTGTTTCGAGTTCGCGCAGAGCATTCTTTTTTGGAGGAACAATAGGGAACGTCGGCAGTGTTGGCACGATATTGTCGTAGCCGTACACGCGTGCGATTTCTTCTACCAGATCTTCTCGAATAGAAATATCTTTTGTTGCACGCCAAGAAGGGATCGTAACTGACAAAGTATTTTTCTTTTCTTTTACGCCAAAACCAAGACTTGTGAGAATACGGACCATCTCTGTTGCAGGCAAATCAACACCCATTTTTCTTTGAACAAATTCTGTGTCCAATGCAATAGGGCCTTGGTCAAGAGAAAAATCTGATTGATCAACAATGGTACTCGATACCACACTCTTTGGAGAAACTTCTTTGAGCAGTTCGACCACACGACGAAGTGCCAATTCACACAGATGTGGATCAAGACTTTTTTCATACCGTGCAGACGCATCAGTGCGAAGCCCATGGCGAGATGCCGTGCGACGAATAGTGACCGCATGAAAATTTGCAGACTCGAGAAGAATACTCGTCGTCTCATTCGTGACTCCACTATTGTTACTCCCCTTCACACCCGCAAGCGCAACAACTTTGTCTTTCGTGGCAATAACTAAATCTTCTTTTGTAAGAGTATATTTTTTATCATCAAGCGATGTATATTCCTCACCATCTTTTGCTTTTCTGACAATGATTTCAACATCTCCTTTTTTATTTGCGAGTTGTTTTATATCAAAAGCATGCAACGGCTGCCCCAGCTCAAACATCACAAAATTTGTGACGTCCACAACATTATTCCTCGGTTGCACACCAACACTCATCAATCGTTTTTTCAACCACGCCGGTGATTCTGCAACCTCAATCCCATCAATCGCAACCGCCATATACCGCGGACAAGCTTTTACATCTTTCACCGCCACATCAAGTTTCCAGTTACCAGTTTCTAGTCCCTTCAATTTCTTTGGTTCGTACGCCTTTAACGATTGCCCATACATCGCCGCAATCTCCCTCGCCATTCCATACTGCCCCCACAAATCCGGCCGATGCGTCATGGATTTATTATCTATATCGAAGACAATATCGTTCAATTCCAACACGTCCGAAAGTGGCTTCCCTATCTGTTGATCTGGATTATCCGAATATCTGGATGCAATGATATCAGTAAGATCCAAAATTTCTTTCTCACTTTGTTTTGGAAACATATCACCGAGCCCAATTTCATCCGATGCACAAATCATGCCAAAACTTTCAACCCCACGAATTTTTGCTTTTGTTAAAACAATAGGCTCCCCTTCTCCATGCCATCGCACTGATGCGCCAAGTTTGCCCATTGCGACGAACATCCCTTCTCGGACATTACTGCCACCGCAGACAACTTGAAGTTTTTCGTCGCGGACATCTACCGTACACACATGCAATGTGTCTGCATTGTCATGCTTTTTTACTTCAACAACTTTTCCAACAACAACATTTTCGAGAAATCTCGCTTCATCAATAACATCTTCGACTTCCACAACATGCATGGTCAAATCAACACCGAGCTGTTGTGGCGTAATTTTTTTTGGAATGGTGGTGAATTGTGAGAGCCAATTTTTTGATACGAGCATATATGTGTTCTAGGTGTTCTAAATGTTGTAACTGTTCAATTTGAACATGTAAAACAACTTCAACATTTACAACATTATTCATTTCTTATTAAGGAGATATTTTTCTAACCCGATAAATTTAAAATATAATTCTTTCATTGCAGGTTCTATTTTTTCGTATGTTGATTCTTCAATGTACTCGAGATCTATGGAACATTGTAACCCTGCATGAACTTCTATAAGCGAACCAATAGAAGTGCGCAAAAACCTTGCAAAATCTTTTGATGTTTTTCTTCCACTTCCCTCTGCAATATTGAGTAACACTGATACAACAGCTCGTCTTACCTGACTTATCAATCCATATCTTTCTTCATCTGGAAATCGTGCTGATATTCGATATACATCTTTGATCAAGCTTCTAGAAATCTTTGCAACATCTAATTGTTCATAACCAAACGTCATAAGCCTCCTTCATATAAAACAATTTCATCATCTTCAACAATTAGAACTGTTTCAAAAATCTCAGATCCCCTGACTGAAAATGTCGGATATCTTCGATACCATATTTTTGCATCACGAGCCGCATACTGCCAAGCCCAAAGGCAAATCCAGAATACACATCAGGATCAAGCCCACCAGCTTTCAATACTTCCGGATGTACAAGACCACAAGGCATCATTTCTACCCAACCAGTCTGTTTGCAGACATTGCAACCAGTTCCTTCACAGACAAGACATCTCATATCAAGCTCAAAACCAGGTTCTACAAAAGGAAAAAATCCTGGACGAAGTCGTACCTCCACATCTTTCTTTAGAATCCCAGAAAGCAATCCTTTCATCACACCAATAATATCAGCAATAGAAATATCTTTATCGACAACCAACCCTTCGAGCTGAGTAAAGGTGTGTTCATGACTTGCATCAATCGATTCATTTCGAAATACACGCCCCGGCACAATCGCACGAAGTGGCGCACCAAATTCACGCATCGCACGTATTTGCACAGGAGACGTATGTGTACGCATGACCCATTCCGGATGATCTTTGATAAAAAATGTATCATGACTATCCCGCGCAGGATGTGATGGCGGAATATTCAATGCTTCAAAATTGAAATAATCGCTTTCAAGCTCGGGTCCATCGAGCACCATAAATCCCATGGAACGAAACAATTCAGATAATTCAATTTCCACTTGTGACATCGGATGCATATGCCCATGTGCTTCTTTTGGAAGATGAGGCTCAGTCACATCGATTGATTCTGTCTCTGCAATTTTTTTCATTTCTTCACGTTGCAGTGCTTCACGTTTTTCTTCCAGTTCTTTCACAATTTTCAGACGAACGGTATTCATCATCTCACCAATGGCTTTTTTCTGCTCGGTAGCAACGTCTTTCATCTGCTTTGCAAGATTCGTAAACGCACCAGCTTTTCTGCCAAAAATAGTTTGCTCGAGTTCTTCAAGCTGTAACAAACTAGACACATGTTTCAACTGTGCTTCAAATTCTTTTTTTATATGTTGTAATTCTTCTTTCATATCATGTACTAAAAAAGGTTTGAAATGTCTCGCCAGGTTACTACGACAATCAACAGCATCAAAAGCAAAAATCCAATCGTGTGTGCAGCTTGTTCGTATTTCATTGGCACAGGCTTCTTAAACATTCTCTCATAGATAACAAAGAAAAGTCTGCCACCATCAAGCGCAGGAATGGGCAAAATATTGATCACTGCAAGTGAGAGGGATAGCATTGCCATGATATTGATAAGGTATGACAACCCAAGTCGAGCACTCTCCCCTACGACAACGGCAATTCCTACAGGACCAGCAACACTAAACGCTAAGCCCTGCCCCATGATAAGTCCTTTTATTAAAAAGAAAAACGCAGCAAAAATATTGACAAAGCCAAAGAGCGCAGCAAGAACTCCTTTCCAAAGAGCGATATACCATGGGAATCGGATAATCCCTGCATCCGCAAGAATAATACCAAGCCGTGGAACGGTGTCTTCGTCAGAGAGCTGTGCCGGCATCATCGTCAATCGCAATTCTTCTTCACCACGCTTCACAGTCAATGTCACTTCATCAGTAGGATGCGCTTCAACATAGGTGAGCAGATCTTCACTCGTAATAAGCGGCGTATCATCAATCGCAAGCAAAATATCGCCATATTTGATACCAGACGTATCGGCAGGTGAACCATTTTCTACTTGTTGCGCAGTCACCGCAGGTTCTTCTACCACAATTGCACGAGGATCACGCAAGACCTCGCTGTCTGCTGGCAGTCCGATCATAAACCCAATCGCCAAGAGGACAGCAGCAAGCACCACATTCATAGACACACCAGCAATGAGCACACTCGCTTTCTTCCAAAATGGTTTTGATCCAAAACTATCCGGCTCTTGTGCCAGTTCTCCATTTTCACCTTTAATTTTTACAAATCCGCCGAGCGGGAGCCAATTGAGCGAATACACCGTAGCAGGAAACTCGTCAGGTGTTTCCCGATCCTCTCCGCCGACAGTCTCTTTCAGCGTGTTTTTTCCTTTTCCCTGCACAAACACAAATTTCCCAGTTTTTGGGTCTTTGTACCACCCAAATGCTCGGGGAGGAAATCCAAACCCAAATTCATAGACTTTCATACCACTTTTTCTCGCCACAAAAAAATGACCCCATTCATGCACGAGGACAAGAAGAGCGAGAATACCGATAAAAAGAATAAGAGTGAACATAGCTACTATGATATATAGACCATACAACGCACGTTACTCAGAACGTGCGACAGCAATGGCCAAACCAAGAATAATAAGGATACCAATACTGATACTCAGGAGAATCATATATTGACGAAAAGCTCATAAAAGAGCTAAAATGATGGTATCATTATCACATAGCTTTCTATTTAATTCAAGTGTAACAATATATATGATAGAATCACTTGGGACAGTACTTGCCGTACTTGCTATAATAATTTTCTTTGCAGGCATCCGCATCGTCCGCCCAACGCATCGAGGAACCATCGAACGACTGGGAAAATATAAACGACTGGCAGAACCTGGATTCAATTGGATCATCCCAATCATCGACCATATCTATCTCATCAATGTGACAGAACAGATGGTCGACGCACAGCCACAAGAAATCATCACAAACGACAATTTGAATGCACGTGTTGACGCACAAATTTATTTTCGCGTAAAATCAGATGAAGAAAGCATCAAAAATGCGCAATACAATGTACAAAATTACGAAACACAAATCGTAAATCTTGCACGCACCACGCTCCGAAACATTATCGGTACGCTGACATTGAAATCTGCAAACAGCGAACGAAACAAAATCAATACAGAACTCCTCACTATTCTCGGCAAAGAAACCAAGGACTGGGGTATGGATATTGTGCGTGCAGAATTGAAAGAAATTGACCCACCAAAAGATGTACAAGAAACCATGAACAAAGTCGTCAAAGCAGAAAATGAAAAAGTTGCAGCCCTCGACTTTGCCAATGCTGTCGAACGAGAAGCAGACGGAACAAAACGTTCAGAAATCAAAAAAGCAGAAGGTATTCGCCAAGCAAAAATCCTCGCAGCAGAAGGACAAGCAGAAGCCATCCGACTCGTGAACGAAGCGGCAAATACCTACTTTATCGGAAACGCACAACTCCTCAAACAACTCGAAACAGTAGAAGCAGCACTAAAAGACAACGCAAAAATCGTCATTCCACAAAATACAGAACTCGTGAATGTTATCGGAGAAATGGCAGGAATTCTCCCACTCAAAAAGAAAAACACTCAATCATAATATTTAATCTAACTACACAAACATATGACAGGACTTTGGATCCTCATTGCCGTTGTCGTGGTGATAGCCCTCTGGCTCGTCGCCGTCTACAATGGTCTCATCAAACTGCGTAACAGAACACAAGAAGCATGGAGTGATATCGACGTGCAGCTCAAACGTCGTCATGATCTCATCCCAAACCTTGTCAGCAGTGTCAAAGGATACATGACACACGAACGTGAACTCCTCGAAAATATTACCAAAGCTCGTTCTCAAGCAATGGACGCACAAAAATCTGGTGACACAGCAGCGCTTGCATCAGCAGAAGGCGCACTCGGTGGCATGCTCGGCAAATTGCAAATCGCTGTTGAAGCATATCCAGATTTGAAAGCAAACCAAAATGTTGCACAGCTCATGGACGAACTCTCTGATACAGAAAACAAAATTCAAGCATCACGCCGATTTTACAACGGACAAGTCCGAGACTTCAACACAAAACTCGAAAGCTTCCCTACCAATATGGTTGGCAGCACACTCCACTTCAAGAAATTTGATTTCTTTGAAATTGAAGACAGTGCAGAGAGAGAGAATGTGAAAGTAGAACTTTAATACATTCGAATTACGAATATTTTCGAATGTACGAATTCTTGATCAACGCGTATGGAATATCAAGGGGGGAAATACACACTCAAAAGAACAGATATTCTCTATCCTGAGCTGAGTTATACAATTAATGGCGTCCTGTTTGATGTCCACAATGCAATTGGTGGGGCCATCCCTGAAAAATATATTCAAAAAGCTGTTGCAGAAGGGTTACGAAAGAAAGATATCAAGTTTGAAGAACAGTATTATGTACCACTTGTATTCGAAGGCAAAACGATTGGGAAATATTATTTAGATTTCTTGATAGAAAAAACCATTGTACTTGAATTAAAGAGAGGAAGATATATTCCAAAGGCAATATTTTCACAAACATTGGGATACCTCGATTCACTAGATCTGAAACTTGCCATTGTAGCAGGATTTGCATACGATGCTGTAATCATAAAACGAGTCATAAATCATAAACTTCTAGAGAACTGATTCGAATATTCGAAAGGATTCGTAATTCGAATGTTTGTCAAGAAATACTATGTACAACCAAATCACATCAAACAAACGAAAAACCCGCCTCCTCATGTTGATCTTCTTCTGTGTTGTGATCGGCATCGGATATATCTTCAACTATCTCGGCTATGGCTATGGCGCGGTTATTTTGGCATTTGTCATCTCCATGTTTATGACATGGCTATCATACTTTCATGGTGACAAGATAGCGTTGAAATCAGCAGGAGCAAAAGAAATTACAAAAGAAGACAACCCGTATGTGTATCGCATGGTAGAAAATCTGACGATCACTGCCGGCATGCCAATGCCTCGCGTCCATATTATAGACTCCCCTGCAATGAATGCATTTGCAACAGGACGAGATCCAGAGCATGCCTCTATTGCGTTTACGACAGGTATTATCAATGCACTCGAAAATGAAGAGCTCGAAGGCGTCGCAGCACATGAACTCTCTCATGTCCAAAATCTCGATATTCGTGTCATGACCATCGTGATTGTTCTTGTTGGAACTATTGCACTCTTGTCAGACATGTTTTTCCGTATGAGCTTTTTTGGTGGACGTTCATCTGAAAATAAAGGTGCCGGTGGCGTCCTTGCCATTGTCGGTATTGCCCTCATGATTCTCTCTCCTATCATTGCAGAAATCATCAAACTTGCTATCTCACGAAAAAGAGAATATCTCGCAGACGCATCAGGATCACTCCTCACAAGATATCCGGAAGGACTTGCACGAGCGTTGGAAAAAATCAGTGCATCAAACGTGCCACTTGCAACTGCAAATTCCGCAACAGCACACCTATTCATTTCAAATCCTTTCAAAGGAAAACGTGTATCCAATATTTTTTCCACTCATCCTCCGATTGAAGATCGTGTGAAGAAATTGCGAGGGATGGCGTAACAATATGAATGAAAACACTCCCTTTGGTGGTGACAAAAAAGTTGGGGCATCCATTCTTGCCAAACCTGAGAAAGCCTTTATCAACTGGGCAATCCCAAAAATCCCAAGCTGGACCAACAGTAGAATGCTGACTCTGATGACACTTGTCTGGAGCGCAGGTATCATCTTGACAGGATACCTTGCCTCAGTCGAATCATTTGGTGTCCTGTGGATTATCTCTGTTTGTATTTTTTTACAATGGCTCACCGATTCTCTCGATGGATCGCTAGGAAGACATCGCAATGAAGGCTGGGTAAAATGGGGATATTACATGGATCACTTCCTTGATTACATCTTCCTCTGTTCCATTTTAATTGCATACTCGCTCATCCTGCCAGATAACTTTAAATATCTTCTCTTTTTCTTACTCGTGGTGCTCGGCGCATTCATGGTAAACAGTTTTCTTGCATTTGCAGCGACAAATACATTCAGAATTGTGTACCTTGGTATTGGCCCCACAGAAATTCGGATTGTATTTATTATTATAAACACCCTTCTTGCTTTTTTTGGAAAAACATATATGGCCCCGGCCCTTCCATGGATATTAGGTGCATCGATCATAGGGTTAATGGTCGTGATTTATCGAACACAAAAAGAAATCGCGACTTTAGATATACAAACAAAAAATTCATAACTATGTCAGCAATTCCACCACAAGCAAAAAAAGTCTTCTCCGGTGTTATTTTTGACGTGTATCAATGGGAGCAAGAAATGTTTGATGGATCGACTGCAACATACGAAATGGTCAGTAGGCAACCCTCAACAGAAGCAATTATTACGGTGGGTGACAAGATCGTCATGCTCGATCAAGAACAACCAAATCGTGCACCATATCCATGTATTCCTGGCGGCAGAATAGAACCAGGGGAACAACCACTCAATGCAATAAAAAGAGAAATGGCAGAAGAAAGTGGCTACACGAGTGATGATATTGAGCTTCTGTATCATTTTACAGGGAATTCAAAATTGTATTTCCCTGAATACATCTACGTTGCAAGAAACGGACATAATGGAGCAACCCAATCCCTCGACTCGGGAGAAAAAATTTCTATAAAGTTAGTAACATTTGACGAACTACTCCAAACGACTCGAAATCCTCTCTTTGCTGCTAGCTGGGGCCTAAAGCAGGTCTTTGTAGAGGCATTGCTAGATGAAGAGAAATATCAGGAACTCAAAAAAAAGATATTCAAAAATAGATAAAATCAGATAATACATACAAAAAAGAGCTATATGTAGCTCTTTTTTGTTTTTCTTCATCCTGAGGAAGCACGTTTTCCCCTTGACAAAAGGCTAAAAATATGATATATTCCTCGGCCACCCACTGACAGGAGGTGACGGATGGCAGGGCGAGACGAGGAGGACGACATCGGCATCGACGACGAGCTCCCCAGGGAGTTTGAAATCGACATGGACATCGACATGGACATCGACGAGGAGGAGGACGACGACATCGACGAGGACGACGTCCTCGACGCGGCGACCTTCATGGAGGATCTGGGCGCCGCCGAGCGGGAGCCCATGGGTGATCACCACGATCCCATGGACCAGAGGCTCTTCTCGGGCCGCCGCCCGAGCTTCGACCTCCTCGACGAGGAGGGATGGAGCAGCGGCTTCTAGGAGCCGCACCGGCTAGTCCACGCCCGCGGACACTCTGCAAGCACCTCGCGGTACTTGCAGAGTGTCCATACTTTCACATATAATAAGATAGATTATAATATATCTATCCAAACCATATGGTACGTCAAGAATTAACTCCAGAAATGAGAGCCGTCTGGAATGCAAAAATAGGTCTCCCAGAAGAACCAGAAGCAGATCCCATGCAAGAAATTGGTGAAACAGACCAAGAGGAACAAGTAACTAACGAAATATATCGTTACTATCAATTTAGTGGGGATCGAGCAAATCATGGAAAGCATGAATACGCTATGCGCGAAATCGAAGGAAAACTTGGCTTACCAAAAGGAACAATTGATGGTAGCACCATGGATGCAATAAACCATGAGCTCGGCCAAATAACTGTCGAACTTACAGCGTTCTTAAGACAACAAAGCAGTCAATCACCAAATTTACACGCAAAACGTGGAAAAAATTTGGTGCTTCACCAAGCATATGAACTGTTTGGACATGTCCCGGAGGATGTGCTAGAAGCGATAGCTGATGATGTGGCTGAAGCGGTTTGTGGTTTCTCAATGTAAATTTTTTTAAAAAAAAAGCGTTCACAATATTGTGAACGCTTTTTGTTATATTGACCGTATTATGTATTACTTATAACGTTGCTGATCTTCCCCACCTTCTCTTTCATAAGGTCATCTTCATCGGCTTCGAGATTTAACCGTACAACATTTTCTGTATTACTAGAGCGAACATTAAACCACCATTCGCCAAGATCAAAACTCATCCCATCAAATTCTTGTGTCACATGATCGCCGTAGGCTGATTTCAATCTTTCAAAAACAGCGGCTTTGTCTTCTACGTCAAAATTAATTTCTCCTGAATGAGCATATTTCATCAGCGGCTCAATATACTCGCGAACAGTCTTGCCACTTTCAGAAATGACACGCAAAAATTGCAAGATAATAATCGCCGGCATTTCAAAAAATCCAAACTCAGCTTTGATGAAAAAGTGCCCAGATGATTCACCGGAAAAAATAGCATTGCGTTTTTTTGATTCTTCTTTGATCAATGAATGTCCCACTTTTGTGAGGAATGGCTTTCCGCCAGCCTCGAGAATCATATCTTCGGTAATTTTTCCTGGACGCACATCATACCCCACCGCTCCACCTGGTTCTTTCTCAAGATACACCTGTGCAAGTATGCCACGAACAATAGAAGGCTCTACCGTCTTGCCAGTATTATCTATAAAAAATATACGATCAGAATCACCGTCGAGTGCAATCCCAAAATCTGCCCCAATGTCAACAACTCGCTTTTGAATATCCGTATTATTTTCATCAATAATTGGATTAGCATCATGATTGGGGAAATTGCCATCCAGGTCAAAATACATGCGATCAAGTGTGCATGGCAAATGCTTGAACAGTTCATTCATGACTAATGCACCCATGCCATTGGCATTGTCGACCACGACGTTGAACGGCTTGATCTTCGAAATATCAACTTGTGAAAGTGCATACGCAACTTCTTCTTCGATCACCCCATCTCTCGTTCTCACAGTTCCCGTCTTTTCAACCTGTGGAAATTCTCCCTTTTCTACCATATCTCGAATATCCATGATGCCACTTTCCCCACTGATTGGCGCAGCACCGGGACGTACCATTTTGAATCCATTGTATTTGCCAGGATTGTGAGAAGCCGTCACCTGAATACCACCATCATACCCATACTTTGCCACACCGAAGTAAAATGTTGGCGTGGACGCAAGGCCAATGTCGACAACATCTATCCCCTGCTCAGTGAGACCACGAATCACTTCAGCCTTCAGCGGTTCAGAAGATGTTCGCATATCCTGACACACGACCAGCGTAAGGTCATCTCTGCCAAGATCTTTTTTCATGAATTCTGCAAACGCGCAACCAATATCATAGGCAAGCGCCTCAGTCACTTCTGTACCATAAATGCCTCGAATATCGTACGCTTTGAATATGTGAGATGGAAACATAAAAAACGTTGAATTATAAATAATACCATATATCTCTTCTTCCTTTGCGAAAGAAGGATGCATAGTATATACTATGCCATATAGTATTCGAATGCAACATGCCGTTTTATGAACCCAGATATTCTTCTCGATAGACTCTCATCTCATCTGAAAAATGCCGTTGCTAAGGCAATTTCTCTTGCTGCATCGCTTGAACATGGGCATGTAGGTCCTATTCACCTCCTTGCGGCACTCAGTCAAGAAAAGGGCAGCATGGGAGAAGGATTACTGCGTTCAGATGATATGGATATTCCATACCTTGAGACCTATCTGGGCGATCTAAAGAAAACAAGAGAACCACATATAGACTCCATCACCCAGACAGTCAGTCTCCCAAGCCTGGATCAACATGCGCGACGGGCACTCGAAAAGGCGATGCTTATGGCGTACGAATACAATGCGCAATATGTAGGGACAGAACACCTTCTCTACGCTATTATCGAACTCGATGATGAACACGTAACCAACATCCTCAATGTTTGGAAAATGAATAGTGATGAATTAAAAGATCATATTCAGCACGTCATAGAAAATACTAGCCAATTTCCCATGGTAGAAGATATCAATGATGCCATGGACAACGTCCATGACCATATGGATGAGATACCACCGCCTCTCACGCCACCATCAAAAAGACTTCCGAAAAAATCTCGCCACAATATACAAGAAAAAAATAGTCCGCTTGATTTGTTTACCACAGACCTTACATCAAAGGACGCACAGGAACGCATTGATCCTGTAATCGGGCGAGAAGAAGAAATAGAACGCGTCATCCATATCCTCCTTCGAAGAACAAAAAACAATCCCGTGCTCATCGGAGAGCCAGGTGTTGGGAAAACCGCCATTGTCGAAGGATTGGCAAAGCGTATCTTCGAAGGCGACGTCCCAGACGTACTCAAGAAAAAACGGATTCTCTCACTCGACATGAGTTTGCTTGTTGCGGGGACAATTTATCGTGGAGAATTCGAAGGACGACTCAAATCACTCATCGAGGAAGTACAAGCTGACTCACGGATTATTCTTTTTATTGACGAACTTCACAACATCATTGGCGCAGGATCAAATCAAGGCACCATGGATGCTGCAAATATTTTAAAGCCTGCGCTTGCACGAGGGCAGCTTCGCTGTATCGGCGCAACAACTCTTGATGAATACAAAAAATATATTAGCTCAGACCCAGCACTCGAACGACGCTTCCAATCAATTGCCGTCGAAGAGCCAACCAGCGAGGAAACATTGCAAATTCTTGAAGGCATAAAAAAATACTACGAACGATATCATCACGTCTCTATCCCAAAAAAAACACTCGAAGCAGCCGTGAGGCTCAGTACCAGGTATATTCATGACAACTTTCTCCCAGACAAGGCTATCGATCTTATTGACGAAGCGGCAGCGTCTGTTCATGCAAAAGAGCCTGATCACCCACTCGCACAAAAACGAGACAAACTGGAAGAAGAACTCCAGGCATGCCGTCATACAAAAGAACAAGCTATCTTGCAAGAACAATTTGATACAGCAATGGATATCAAAAGACAAGAAGCAATATTGCAAAAAAAAATGGAAGATCTTGAAAAAGAATTATCCAAAAAAGATGATCGTCCAAAAAAACGTGTCACCGAATTGCATATCACAGAAGTGGTCGCACGAAAACTACATACAAAACCGAGCATGCTCCTGACTGACAGCCATGTCCGTCTTGAGGAGATTGCTAAAGATCTCAAACATACAGTCTTTGGGCAAAACGATATCATCACCTCTGTCATCGACACACTCAGACGAGCCGAGCTTGGCATAAAACGCGAGGGTCGTCCACACGCATCATTTCTCTTTGCCGGACCAAGCGGTGTCGGAAAAACAAAACTTGCAAAAGAACTTGCACAAAAATTGTACTTGTCAGAAAAAGCACTCATCCGCCTCGACATGAGTGAATTTGCTGAACAGCATGGCATCAGTAAGCTCCTCGGCTCCCCTGCTGGCTATGTCGGACATAATGAACGAAATCGTTTTCTGGATGATATCCGAAAGCGTCCGTACTCTATCGTACTCTTTGATGAAATAGACAAAGCGCATCCTGATGTCATTCGCCTCTTGCTCCAGATACTTGATGAAGGAACACTTACAGACAGTACCGGGAAAAAAATATCATTTACACATGCAACGATTATCTTAACATCCAATCTTGGTGCATCATTGTTCCATAAAGGAAATTTTGGATTTGACGCAAAAACAGAAGAACAATCTCTCTCAAAAGATATTCAGAAAACAATCCTGTCTCATATCAAACAAGAACTCGGCGCCGAACTCATTGGACGCCTTGATGCAGTCTGTCTCTTTTCACCAATGACTACAGACACACTGGCGAATATCATTAGCGCACACGCAGCACGTATCATGGAAACGTTTGCAAAAGAACATGCTCTCACCATTACCCTTGGGAAAGAAAGCATCGATGCACTCATCAAAGAAGCATATACTCCCGATATGGGCGTCCGTATGGTAGAATATAGTGTAGAGAGGATGCTTGGATCACTTATTGCAGATGTGTTAAAAAAGAAAAAACGAAAAAAAACGTATACCGTTCATGTCAAAAAAGGGACATACGTATTATCATAGTATATGGCAAGAGGACTTCGCGTCTCAAAAATGAACGAAAATCCTGCCCGTTTTAATCGAGCACTTCGTGAGTCAAAAATGCAACAGCGGAGAGCCACAGAAGATGATGAAGACAGGTCACAAGACGAAGAACCTCAATCTCCTCTATTGGATGAGAAGAGGGATGAAAAACAACGCGAGTCACCGATTGGCACACATACTCTTTCCCCAGGGAATATTCAACCTCGGCAAGCAGAAGACAAAAAAAAAGATGAACCTGCGATAGATACGTCACCTCCTCCACTTCCGACACCAACAGGATCACAAGGGACTCCAGATACATCAGAAACATCAGACGATGCACAAGAGGATGAAGAATCCAATACAAAAAAATCTATTCCACAACGAGGAAAACTTTCTCAGACGTATAACAAATTCCGTTTCCGAAAAATAATTGAAAAACTCAAAAATCAAAGTAGAAACTTACGAATGGAATTAAAACCTCTCAGCGAAAAACTCGAAAAAGTCAGAAAAAAAATTCAACCGATACAACGTAAAATTGATCTTTTAAAGGTTCAGATAGCATTTCTCTCACTTCTCTTGGTGATACTCACCTTACTTGCTCTTCTGTTAGCCATTACCATTATTTTTCTTCCTGCGGCTATGGGGCTCCTGGGAACAGCAGGAAGAATATTGGGATCCATAGTACAAAAAGGCGTAAAAATAAAAGTGTTATCAAAAGAATTAGAACCTATCAAGAAAATGGAAGCTGAACTAGCAAATAAAAAACAAAAAAAAGAAAGCCAAATAAAAAGTATAGAACGACAAATTCTCATCATTCTCAATCAATCAATCATGTCACGTGGTCCCAAAGAATCTTCCACCTAATTTCTTGATACTATGCATCTCAAACGCATCATGTTAATCATTGGATTTATCCTGGTAGTTATTGGCCTCGGATATGCTATCTATGTCGTTTTTTTTACACAACAAGGCTTCAACAATCCCCAATCAACAACAACGACAGAAACACCTACAGGAAGTCAATTCCCTACAGCAGGTCAAGGTACAGGAACAAGTACCGTAGGTACTCCTTCAGACAGATTACCATCCAGCAACGAGGTGCCTGACACATCGGGAGCACAAGGAACAACTGACAGCACAGGAAGTTCACCACTCGTCAATCAACTCGTCGAACAGCCGATCAGTAATGCAAGTTCAGCATCAAACGGTGGAGTAAAATTTTATAATCAGGCAGATGGAAAATTTTATCATGTAACGGCGACAGGAGCAGTAGACGCATTGGCAGATACCACATTCTTCAACGTATCTTCAGTAGATTGGTCACCAAAACGGAATGAAGCAATTATCGAATATCCTGATGGTGCAAATATTTATTATAATTTTGATACAAAAGAACAAGTGACCCTTCCCCAACACTGGGAATCTTTTAGTTTTGAACAAACCGGAGACAAAATTGCCGCAAAAAGTATTGGATTTTCTGAAGAAAATCAATGGCTTGTTGTTTCTGATCCAAAAGGAACCAATGTGACTCCTATTGAACCCCTCGGACAAAATGCTGCAAAAGTAATTGTCGATTGGTCTCCAAATAATAGTGTTATTGCGCTTTCAAGGACAGGAGAATCACTTGGTTCTGATAGACAAGAAGTCTTACTTCTCGGTCAATATGGTGAAAATTTTAAATCTGTTATTGTTGAGGGGAGAGATTTGCGTTCCACATGGTCTCCAAATGGAGAAAAATTGTTACACAGCGTGTATAGTGCACAAAGTGAGTACCAGCCACAATTGTGGGTGGTAAATGCGTCAGGAGATACCATTGGTTCTGGAAGAAAGCTACTCAATGTAAATACATGGGCAGACAAATGCGCATTTGCCGACGACAGATATGTCTATTGTGGGGTACCCAGAATCCTAGAAAAAGGAAGTGGTTTTGTACCGGCACTCGCAGATGCGGCTCCTGACGATATTATTCGAATCGACACACAAACAGGTTTGAAACAACAAATACAAACAGATGGTGTCCACACAGTTGATAGCATGTTTTTGGGAGACAGCGGGCGCACCCTGTACTTTACAGATAAAAATCAAACAGGTCTTTTCCAAATACCGCTCTAAACACACCTTCTATGATAAAACCGAGACACATATTTTTTATCATGATACCGGCAATTTTTCTTGTTGCCGGAATTTTCATGATACGCATATGGCAATACAATTCCTTATCTCAGTCACGAAAAATTCAATCTCAACAGAATGAATCACTTGATTTGATACCAATATTACCTGATGATCCAATCATAGGCTCTCCTTCTTCCCCAAAAACAATCGTCGTGTTTGAAGATCTTGCCTGTGCAGGATGTAAAATACAAGATACCTTTTTGAAACAGGTTCAACAACAACATCCAGGCAAAGTCAAAATTATATGGAAAGGTCTTCCCGTTATCCCCTATCCATATCCGAGTGAAGTCGCCCATGAATATGCATTTTGTGCACACAAACAAGGAAAATTTGAAGTATTTAAAGAGTATGCATTTGTAAATAATACAAATCTCACACCAACAACATTAGTCACCATCTCAAATGAAATCGAGTTAGATCAAGAAAAACTATCAGCATGTCTTGATTCAAATGATGGTCTTGCATATATTGATACAATTCAATCATTGGCAACAATTCTTCATGTGCAGAGTGTCCCAACATTTTTTGTTGATAATACCCAAATCGCAACACCGAATTCTGTTGCTGAATGGGAAATAGTGCTTGGTCTATGAAACGCAGAATATATGTATCAACATGTTTATTTGTTTTTCCATTCCTTTTGGGACTCTTTTCCTTGCCTCACATAGCATACGGACAAGCAGAGCCGGCAAAACTTCCTATTGGACAGATATGTACTGATAATGATAATTGCAGTACTGATGTTTGTGAGGAAAATTATCTCGATGGAAAAAAATATTGTGTGTGTAGTGCGGCAGCAATCGGGTCGACAGGTGACCAAGAATGTGCTCAAGCATATGGGACACCGGGACAAGATCCTACCAAATGGGAATGTAATGATGGAAAAATTACAACAGGCAACTTAAATTACTGCCAATACAATGATGAGGCAGCCGAGCAGCAGACCAAACTCTCTATTGGACAAATATGTACTGATGATAACGATTGCAGCACGGATGTTTGTGAAAAAAGCGCTATCGACCAAAGAAATTATTGTGTGTGTAGTGCGGCAGCAGTCGGATCGACTGGTAAGGAAGATTGTTCACAAGCATATGGGACACCGGGGCAAGATCCTACCAAATGGGAATGTAACGATGGAACTTGTGGATCAGGTAATCTAAACTATTGTCAATATGATAACCAAGTCAACTCAAAATTTCCCGGACCAGTCACGGAAAGCTGCGGCCTCGATATTCTTACAGACACTTCAGCCGCGATCCAGCTCAATGCAGCCGCATTGAATAAACTCATTCAAGCACCCAGTCTCAAAATTACTATCCCGGGGGTATCCTTCACAAATCCTAGCAAACTGAAACGAACAACAGACGAAAGAGGAGCAACGTATGTGTATTTCCCCTATTTAGGAGAATATATAGCTTCAATATACAAGTACGGTATCATAGCAATTGGGGTTGCCTCCGTAGTCATGATTATGTATGCAGGTCTCTTATGGATTGCATCATCAGGACAGAGTGACAAAATTACTACTGCCAAAAAACATATCACACAGGCAATCATTGGTCTCTTTATTGCCACAACATCCTATGCGTTACTCTACCTTATCAACCCAGAATTGGTAAATTTTAGAAATCTGCGTGTCATGATAGTCCAAAGCATCCCTCTCTCAGAGCACAGTGCAGAAGAAGAAACGGCATCAACAGTCTCTACACCATGTGTAGGGAGAAAACCTGCATCTCAAAGTTTAGGACTTGGCATAGCACAGTTCGATGCACTTGATGCATTTTCCTGTGGCAATCGTTCCCTCAAAAGTGTCCGATATATTATTCTTCATGAAGGTAGTCGAGATAAACTCGTCAATGGAATCGATGCAACCGTAAATACACTAAAATCGAGACAACTCTCAACGCATTTTGTGGTAAAACGAGATGGGACCATTATTGAAGCCGTAGACATACGCAGGAGAGCGTATCATGCAGGCACCATAAATCCATTTTCTATTGGCATAGATCTGAGCATTGCAGATGAATGTAGCACAGGAACGGCATGTGTAAGAGATGCCACCTGTAGTGCGAAATGCACATATACCCAAGAACAATATGATGCTATAAATAAAATTATTTCAAAAGTAGTTCCTATGACGAGCATCTCGCGAACGGATGGAAGTATTTTGAATCATTGCCAAGTGGATAATAACAGAGCAGATGCACGGAATTTTGATTATAGTAAAATAGGATTAGACTCTACTGTTCATGGATGCAAAAATAAGCAATGGTCAGAAAAAATTGCAACACAACTTGCTCAACAAGATTACTCACTAAAAAAAGCAGATAATGCAAAAGGATGTTGTGAAATATCAAATGATACTGGGAAAACAGAATATATAGAGTCCGAAACAAATAAAGATTGCTTTAACAGAGTGAATGCCGTGATGTGGCAAGAATCCACATGCCCAAATGTATCAAGTCAATCTGTTGAAGAGGAGTGAAGCAGATAGGGCATATGCCTATCCTCTAGCTTCTTCTACAAACGGCAACGCCCAGCACCAAAAATAAATAGTCATTCCTCCACTCGTGAGATATCGTTTCTTCTATGGCTGAAAAAAACACAACTATTTTTTCTTGTACAAACTGCGACGCCCAGTTTACAAAATGGAACGGCAGGTGTCTTGAATGTGGCAAATGGGGTACGCTTGAGAAGGCAATAACACAAGAAAATAACAAATCAAAAAATCTTCAAGATCTCCCTGTTGCAAAGACAACATCATTGAAAGATATCGCAGGGAAAAACATCGTCAGAGCACAAACACATATCAGCGAACTTGACCGTGTCCTCGGCGGTGGCATTGTCCCGGGAAGCCTCACACTGCTTGGCGGTGAACCTGGCATTGGGAAATCCACACTGTCTCTCCAGCTCGCTGCCAGCATCCCAAACACACTCTACTTCTCCGGAGAAGAATCCGTCGAACAAATCAAACTAAGAGCCGATAGACTAAACATGAACGACGTAAAGACGCATAGCCATGCGTCTCTTTCCCTCTCGAATGAGACAAACATTGATGTTATTTCTAGTACAATTAAAAAACTCAAACCACAGTTAGTAATCGTCGACTCCATGCAAACCATGTGGAATGCGGACGCGACAGGAGAATCAGGAAGTGTGTCCCAAATTCGTGCCTGCACCGTAACACTCCTCGACGCTGCAAAGTCGAGCGGCGTGCCAGTCGTCCTTATCGGACATGTCACAAAAGACGGCACGGTGGCCGGCCCCAAAACACTGGAACATCTTGTCGACACCGTCCTATACCTCGAAGGAGATAGATATCATGTATACAGAATTCTTCGCGCTGTCAAAAATAGATTTGGATCCACAGACGAAGTTGGTATTTTTGAAATGAAAAGCGATGGTCTTTTTGGTGTAGCAAATCCATCCGCCGCCTTTCTCGCAGAACGAGGTGACGACATGCCTGGCAGTATTATCACCTGCCTCATGGAAGGCACGCGCCCACTCCTCGTAGAAATCCAGGCACTGGTAAACAAAACAAGTTTTGGATATCCAGTACGAAAAGCAAGTGGCTTTGATATCAATCGCCTCCACGTCCTCGTCGCCGTGCTACAAAAACGGGCAGGCCTAGATCTCGGACAGTACGACATTCATCTCAATGTTGTCGGCGGTGTAAAAGCAACAGAACCATCGGTAGATCTTGCAGTCTGCCTTGCCATCGCAAGTAGTTTCAAAGAAAAATCCGGTGGCAAAGATTTGGTCGTGTTTGGAGAAGTCGGTCTTGGCGGTGAAGTCCGATCCGTACGTTTTCTCGAAAAAAGAATAAAAGAAGCAGCCCAGCTTGGCATGACACGCGTCATCACCGCAGCGAGTAAAGCCGTACCAATCATTGATGGTGTAAAAACAGTGCAAGTAAAAAATATAGAAGAATTGATTGCAAAGACGTAATGACTGTTAGCCACGCAACCCTACCCTAGCCCTCCCCTTAAAAAGGGGAAGGAATATTTTATAAGGGAAGGAGGACAGAAGGTAGGGTTGCCGCAGCAAGAAAAACCCAGCACGAAAAAAAACACCCCGCTTACACGGAGTGTTTTTAATTGTAGAGACAACCACTCGATATGAGCTACCTTGCTCTGACTTGAACGTTTTGAGTTCAAATCACAGTGAGGTGCGAGTGGTTGGGTACAAATGCAATTCTCAGAGGAGAGGGCCGCGGATGAGTACACGCAGCCCTCTCCTTGCCACGTGGACGGCGATGAAGTGCTAGCCGCGGTGCGGCACTCCCGCAGCGACGCGGGCGGCCTTCAGCTCTCGCTCAGTGGCACAGAGCCTACCGAGATCCATCATCGAGGACACTCCCTTGGGGAGGGGATCTCCTTCCCTGAGAGGACGGACCGGCACCAGGATGCGCCGGTGATTCCCGCGGGTGGCCAGGTGGAAGTCGGCTTGAACATACTCGGAACCGACCTTCTTGACACAATGCATGGTGTTCCCTTGATGCGTTTGCCTCTTCTTTCCAACGCCCACTTAGGCAAAGGATAGAATGAGGCCGACAACGATGTGCCCAAAATACACCAAAAAATGCTTTTTGTAAAGCATCTTATGTGTATAAAGCAAAATTCTTTCCCGTAATCATTAGAAACCTTAGCTACCTCAACAACCTTACCAACCTCAGAAACCTTATTCCAGATGAATCCCCCGCTCCCACTCCTCCACCCTTTCTTTTAGCGTACTATATTTCTCAAAATCAATACCACGTGCAACCTCTCGTGCAAGCTTGATAAGCTCGCCATCTTGCATCGTCGCAAACTTCAACTCTCCCATACCACTCTGCATCTTCCCATACACTTCTCCCGGCCCACGCATCTCGAGATCATACTCAGCGACTTTGAATCCGTTCGTCGTGCTTGAAAAAAATTTCAGTCGCTCTGCCACTCGCTGACTATCACTATCAGTAAACAAAAAACAATATGACTGATATTCACTTCGCCCCACACGTCCACGAAACTGGTGAAGCTGTGCAAGCCCAAAATTTTCAGCTCCTTCTATCATCATCACACTCGCGTTTGGAATATTTACACCGACCTCAACGACTGAGGTTGAAACAAGAATATCGATCTCGCCAGTAGCAAATTTGTTCATCACAGCATCTTTCTCTACAGATTTCATTTTTCCATGAATATATGCAACGCGAAGATTAGGAAATATTTTTGTTGAAAGTTTTTCATACTCTGCTAATACAGATTTTTTTTCTGAACCAGACGTCTGTACTGACAGGTCACGCCTGTCCGCCGAAGTGGAGGAACCTGTCCCTTCATCTTTTTTTTCCTCAATCAACGGACAAATTACAAACACCTGCCTCCCCGCCTTCACCTCATCCCGAATAACATCATACGCAGCAGACCGTGCGTGTGGATCGACAACCGTAGTCTTCACAGGTTTCCTCCCCACTGGCATTTCATTGATAATAGACAAATCCAAATCGCCGTACAATGTCAATGCAAACGAACGTGGAATCGGTGTCGCAGTCATAGAAAGAAAATGCGGCATGGTATTTGGATTACCAGACTTTTCTCGAATTGTTTTCCGCTGCGCCACACCAAAGCGATGTTGTTCGTCAACGATGACCAAACCGAGATTTTTAAATAAGACATCGTCTGTCAGCAATGCATGCGTCCCAATCACAATCTGCGCTTCCCCACTTTTCATACATGCAATGGCTTGATCTCTCCGCTTTTTCTTTGATTCTTCACCAATTTCTAATTTCAAATTTCTAATTTCTGACGATGTTATAAGCAATATCTTTGCATTGGGAAGCAACGTCTGAAATGATTGAAAATGTTGCTTCGCCAAAATCTCCGTCGGCGCCATGATCGCTACTTGAAACCCAGCATGAACAGCATCGAGCGTCGCCATCGCAGCCACAACGGTTTTCCCTGATCCTACATCTCCTTCAAGCAATCGATTCATGGGTTCTTTTTTTTCTATATCTTTCAAGATCTCCCACGCCGCAATCTTTTGTGCTTTCGTGAGAGCAAACGGCAATGCAGCCACAAACGCCTTGATCGTTTCTTCAGCAAATGGAATTTCTGATGCAGTTTCTTGCTTCACTTCTTGGCGAATCATCTCAGCTCTGAGCTGCAATAAAAATAATTCATCAAATTTCAATCGACGCTCGGCATGTTTCAAACTATCCAGGTCTTCTGGAAAATGGATATGCGCAAGCGCCTCATGCAGTGGCATGACGTCTGCTCTGTCGCGGATATCTTCAGGCAGCCATTCTGAAAGTTCTTTGGCAACGGGTAATACTTGCTTTATCAACATCCGCAATTGTTTTTGTGTGAGCCCTGTTGTAAGTGAATACATTGGCACGATTCTTGCAGTATTCAAAGTGTCTAGGTTACTGGTTACTGACGCCTGATTTCTGATTTTTTCGTAGCTCGGCGACACCATCTGTAACCCAAACATATCATCCTTCACTTTTCCAGACAGAAACACCCTGTCCCCTACATGTAAACTTTTTGCAATAAATGGCTGACCAAACCACACAACACGCATCTGCGCTGTCCCATCGCTTACTACCGCTTCTGTGATCATCGTCCACTTTCGTGGACTACGTTTATTTGCAATCAGCTCGACTGTTCCTTCAATCGTTGTTTCCTGTCCGTTCTGCAGTTGTGTAATCCCAGACACCTGGCTAAAATCTTCATAGCGAAACGGAAAATGAAATAACAGATCGTGCGCCGTTTTTATCCCAAGCCGAAGCAGACGCTTCTCAAGCGCCTCCCCTACCTTATTGAGATGAATAACTGAGGTATCGAGATGCATGTGTCTATTCTAGCAAAAGAGCTCGGTATTGACGAATAGGCATATTTCGACTATACTCGTTTCGCATAAGGCTCTCGTCGTTCAATGGATAGGACATTGGTTTGCGGAACCAAAAATCTAAGTTCGATTCTTAGCGGGAGCACCACAAAAACAAAAACAGCAGGGACCTGCTGTTTTTGTTTATTTTTAATGCATCTTCCATCTCCGTGCAGCTCTATCTGAAAAAGGCTCTTCCTTTTCTAAATCTTCATCCAATACAGCTTGTAAGGCAAATCTAACTTCCATAGGATCTGCATCCTTGAGAGGAACTCTGATATCAGGACGAATTGCAGATTTTGTATCAAAAAAAAGCGTCCGTGCATCTTGGGTAAAAATAATATAGAAGGCACGCAATTCATCATATGTATAAAAACGGTTGCCTAACACAATGCCCAAATCTGCAATAGCAAAAGAAACTTTATTTGGCTCAACAGCTGACTGCAAAAACAAAATTATTGCGGCCAGAATAATAATAACTGCAAATAAAAAGTTATCTGTAGCGAGGGCATATATCACAAGAAGAATGCCAACTGAAATTACCAAAACATGCCACAATGTCCCACGGTCATGTTGTTCATATTCCTCTACATCCCATTCGTAGAGGACATCTCCTATAAAAGTATGTTCAGTTATTTTCTCTGGCATATATATGTACCTATAAGTGATAGAAGTATAGCATAAAACCCCATATGCAAACAACATTGCCAAAAACACTTTTTTTTCGTATACTAGCAACGCTATGGAAAAGAGAAAAACGAACTTTCTAGACAATTCCCCCTCTACTGAACCACAGATATACGAACCGCCCAAAAAAAAACGAGGACGGATTTTTTTATTTTTGCTCATTGGAACCATCCTCTTTGTATCTGGCTGCGTAGGGAGAATTTTCATAGAACGAACACTCCCAAATGACCCACTTGCCTACGACCCAGTAACACTCGAACCAATTGAACCAGAAGGTCTCCTCACGCGAATCAAGCACTTGGTATTCAGCAAAGAAGAACCACTTGCTGGAGAAAAACAAGACCGCATCAATATTCTCCTCCTTGGGATGGGAGGCCCAGGTCATGATGGCCCATATCTGACCGATACCATGATAGTGGCAAGTATCCAACCATCGACCGGTGAAGTAGCACTTATGTCTATTCCGCGTGACCTAGGGGTTGATATTCCAGGCCATGGGTGGTATAAGATCAACCACGCCAATGCGTTTGGCGAAGCAAACCAATCTGGCAGTGGGGGCGCCCTTGCCGCAAAAGTGGTTAGTGATACCTTTGCAATCACCATACACTACTATGTGCGTGTCGATTTTGAGGCAATCAAAAAAATTGTCGACGATATCAGTGGCATTACAGTAGATGTAGAACGTAGCTTTACAGATGCGGAATTCCCAGCAGCCAATCATCTGTACCAAACCGTCTCGTTCAAACAAGGCGTTCAAACTATGGATGGTGAGACCGCACTCGAATATGCACGCTCTCGCCATGGCAATAATGGCGAAGGATCAGACTTTGCTCGCGCCCGCAGACAACAACGCGTGATCCTCGCGCTCAAAGAAAAAATGCTTTCTTTTGAAACACTGTCAAATCCTATTCGGATTCATAGCATTCTTTCTACACTCGACAAACACATATCAACGAACATGATGTTCTCAGACATTATGTCCATGATGAAACTGGCAAAAGAAGTAGATCTCTCCAGTATCAAGACAGTCGTGCTCGACACATCAGTAAATGGGTATCTAAAAAATGGATACAGTTCGAGCGGAGCATTTATCCTTGAGCCCGTTTCAGGAAATTTTGATGACATTTCTTATTTGTTTGAACATATTTTCAATCCTGACATCATACTCGATACAGTCGAAGCAATCGATACACCGGTACAAGCACAACCACAATTACCACCTACCATTGTAGAAATACAAAATGGAACATGGCGCGCAGGTCTTGCCGCTCGCACGCAAAGACAACTTGAGGACGAAGATATTTCAGTATCCATTCTCGGCAACACAGATGAACGTCCAATCATGGAAAGTGCAATCTATATCCTTGACCCATTTGGAAAAGACGCTGCCCAAGCAATAAAAGGAACACTCCAGATACCTATTAAAGAGCCTCAGAAAGATCTCCGTCATGCGACGGGGACCCAAGTGCTCGTCATCCTGGGAGAGGATTTTGAAGAATAATATGACAAAACAATACACACAAGAAAAACGAACACTCCCAACAATCGCACTCGTAGGACGAGTTAATGTCGGAAAATCAACATTGTTCAATAAATTAATCGAAAGCCCAAAGGCAATTATTTCTGACGTTCCAGGAACAACACGTACAAACAATGAAGGACTTATCATCTGGCGTGGCGAAGAATTCCGCATCATCGACACAGGAGGACTAACATTTACTGATGATATCCCTTTTGAAAAAGAAATTCTCGAACAATCCAAAGCTGCCATGAAAGAAGCTGATATCATTTTATTTGTCACCGATGCACAAACAGGCATCTTGCCACAAGAGCATGAGCTCGCAAAGCATCTCAGACGTATTGAACAAAAGCCTGTCATCCTCATCGCAAATAAAGCAGACAATAAAAAACATGAACGCAATCTCACAGACGCAGCTTGGTATAAACTCGGTCTTGGTGAACCGTTCCCCCTCTCTGCAGCAAGTGGAAAAAATACAGGTGATCTCCTTGATATTATTGTTGATCTCACAAAGCATGTAAAACGATCGAAGGTGAAAGAAGATGGTGTATCAGTGAATGCATCATTCTCAGTGACGTTAATAGGGAAACCAAATGTTGGAAAATCTTCACTCTTTAACAAACTTATTGGGGAAGACAAGGTTATTGTAAGTGACATTCCACACACGACACGGGAACCACATGATACAGAAGTCATGTATACACCAGAACAAGCAGAAGCACTTCCCTACCGCATCACGTTTATCGATACAGCAGGAATTCGAAGGAAAGCAAAAGTCGGAAAAGGGCTCGAACGTGAGAGTATTCACAAAAGTATAGATGCTTCGACAAAAGCAGATATAGCGCTCTTTGTTATTGATGGGACAGAAGAAATATCAACACAAGACATGCAACTCGGTGGTCTTCTTGAGCGGCATGCAAAAAGCGTTATTATTTTACTCAATAAGTGGGACCTCTCTGATGATAAAGCTGATAACAAACGAAATGAAATAAAAACCATGATCGCACAGTATCTTCCCCATCTCAACTTTGCGCCAATCTTACTCGTGAGTGGAAAAACAGGATATGGCGTTCATAAAATTTTTCCTGAGCTCATTCATGCATGGCATGCACGTCAAATAGCCGTACCAGTCAAAGCACTCGAATCATTCCTGAAGACTGCAACAAGTGCGCATGCGCCTTCTCGGGGCAAAGGAACGCGCCACCCAAAACTCATGGGAATCAGACAAATAGGGACTGCTCCTCCGGTATTTGAAATATTTGTGAAGTTTCGGACATCTGTCCACCGATCGTATATCAACTATCTCGAAAATCGCCTCCGCGAACAATTTGATTTTTACGCTGTACCGATTATAATAAAGCTGACCAAGATGAAAAGATAACAGCACCTGGATATTCAGATAATCCAGATTTACGGATTGGATGTATCTTACAAAAAGACATATTAACATAATCTGTATATCTGGATTATCCGGATATCCGTATACATGATTGTATGAAGCTCATCGTAGGATTAGGGAATCCAGGGAAACAATACGAAAAAACTCGACACAACGCTGGGTTTCTTGTGTTGGATGAACTCCAAAAGCTCCCAGGCATGAAAAAATGGTCACTCAGTAAAAAATTTAATGCCGAAATAAGCGAAGGATCTATTGTGAATGAATCTATCATGCTCGTAAAACCAATGACTTTCATGAACAACTCAGGGCAGTCGGTAGGGTTGCTGATCAATTACTATACACTCGACCCAACAAAAGACCTCATCGTCTTACATGATGAAAAGGATATTGCACTCGGCACGATCAAAGTACAAAAAGACAGAGGAGCAGCGGGACACAACGGCGTTAAATCAATTATAGAACATCTTGGCACACAAAATTTTACTCGCATTCGACTCGGCATTGCATCAGATCATCCTCGCCAAATGGAAGATACAGTGAACTTTGTCCTCGGAAAATTTAGCATGTTCGAAAAACGAGCAATAAAAAAAATGGCAGAAGATGCGCATACTCATATTACTGACTGGATCACATGATTGCTGAAGCACTTTTTGCTCACTTTCCAAAAATGACGGTCAAACGTTTCAAAGAAGGCGTCGCAGCTTTTGGTTCTGCAGACGCTTTTTTTGATGCAGATACCTATGTCATAAAAGAAAAACTTCCATGGGATGAAGAGACAAAAAATCTTTTCCTCATGTGGCGAGAAGATATTGATCCAAAACGGATCAAGAAAATTTTAGAGCAAGAACATATCACTGTTATTACCGAGCAAGACGAACAGTACCCACCATTGTTAAAGCAAATCTATGATCCACCGTTTTGTTTATTTGTGCGAGGCAAATTGCAACTCAAAAATCAATATCCTATTGCCGTGGTAGGGACAAGAAAGGCAAGTGCTTATGGCAAACAGATTACGCAAGAAATTGTCAGCGGTCTTGCACAACATGGGCTGGTGGTTACAAGTGGCCTAGCACTTGGCATCGATGGCATTGCTCACGATGCTACGATGCAGGCAGGTGGCACGACGATTGCCGTGCTCGGGAGCGGTATCAATCGCCATCACATTTATCCAGCGGTACACAAACAACTTGCCGAGAGAATCATTGCTCGGGGCGGCGCTGTTATTTCAGAATATCCCCCAGGCTCACTCCCATCAAAATTTACCTTTCCGCGACGAAACCGCATTATTGCCGGCATGACGCTTGGCACGCTTGTGATCGAAGCCGCAGAAAAATCAGGTGCACTCATTACCTCGAGCTATGCACTCGAACATGGCAGAGAAATTTTTGCAGTCCCCCACCCAATTACGTCAGAAACTGGCACAGGTCCAAATAAGCTGCTCAAAGAAGGCGCACACATGGTCACGTCAGCATCAGATGTCATTGACGTGCTCAATTTAAATGAACTCAAAACATTTACACAAAATGCCGCGATCATCCCTGACACTCCACAAGAAGCAGCGATTCTTACGCATTTGTCTAGGGAACCAATTCACGTAGATGAATTGGCAAAACAGAGTAGTTTGACAAGCAGAGAGGTAAATAGTACTCTCACCCTCATGGAAATGAAAGGAAAAGTCCGTAATATAGGAAACATGCACTATGTTGTAGCGAGATAAGATAGTCACTAGGCACCCGTAACTGGGAACGATCTCATAAAAACACGGCAAGCGTATTATTTCTTCATACAGCATTCTATATTCAACATTCCTATGAAAGATCAACACTACAAACTAACCATTCTTACATCAATCTTTGTGGCAGGACTTATTTCTGCAAATCTTCTTGGCGCGAAAGTTACGACCATCTTTGGCGTCACGATGTCCGTTGCTATTTTTTCTTATCCTCTTACCTTTCTCATGACAGATGCTATCGCAGAAGTGTACGGAAAGAAAAAAGCACAACAAGTCGTCTACGCTGCATTTCTTGCCCAAATCTTAGTCCTCTTTCTCACCTGGCTTTCCGTTGCTCTGCCACCAGCAGAACGATATACCACCAATGCAGAATACATCACCGTCTTTCATGGCAGCATTCGTATGATCATCGCGAGCCTCATCGCCTTTGTTGTTGCGCAAGCGCATGACATCTGGGCATTTGAATGGTGGAAAAAAAAAACACATGGAAAATATCTCTGGCTCAGAAATAATGCATCAACAGTTGTCAGCCAAGCCATTGATACACTGCTCTTCATGTTTATTGCTTTCTACGGCATTAATGACCGATTTACGGTTGGATTTATTTTGCATCTTTCCATTACCTACTGGCTCATCAAAGCACTCTTTGCTCTCATCGATACACCACTTGTCTATGCGCTCGTCCGCTGGCTTCGAAAAGGGCACACACAAGATGATGCAGAAAATACAGAGCATGCGCGTATCTCATAACACACAGTTGAGTTTGTCATCCAATGAACTATCATGACGCAGAACAATTTCTGTATTCTCTTTCAAATCTTCCGAGAAAAGAATACATGACTGACAGTCGAGACTGTTCAGAATATTTACCGCGCGTACAATTTTTTCTCGACATTCTTGGCAATCCTGAAAAAAAGATTCCACACTACATCCATGTCACAGGGACGAGCGGGAAAGGATCGACCGTCAACTATATTCATAGCATTCTCAAGCAAGCCGGAAAAAAAGTTGGAAGTACCACATCTCCTCATCCAACATCCATCACTGAACGATGGAAGGTAGGCAATGTCTGCATGACAAAAAAAGAATTTGCAAACATCATGGAGACCTTCTCCCCTCTTCTTGATGAATATATTCGAACATCCCCCTATGACATGCTCTCTTACTTTGATCTGACAACAGCCATTGCCCTCTATTTTTTTGCAAAAAAAAAAGTGGAATGGGCAATTCTTGAAGTCGGCTGTGGCGGCACATACGATGCAACGAATGTTATCCCCTACAAAGATGTCGCCGTGATTACCAATGTCGGATTGGATCATACAGAGCTGCTTGGGAAAACAAAACAAGAAATCGCAGTACGCAAAGCTGGTATTATTTCCGCACCATGCACCGTTATTACAGGTGAACAAAGTACGGTGATTAAAAAAATTATTGAAACACAAGCAAAAAAACAGAACTCGAAGATACACGCCATATCGAAAAAAGAAATTTGTGATATAACCACTGATCTCAATGGCACAATGTTCACATATCAAGGGTCGACATATCATACAACAGCGCTCGGCGAGCATCAGAGCATGAATGCTGCAATTGCCATTGACGCGGCAACGGCAATTGGCATTGATGAAAAACATATCGCAAACGGAATCAGTCACGCCGACCAACCATTACGCATGGAAGTGTTGTCGGAAATGCCACTGATTATTCTTGATGGAGCGCATAATGCAGATAAGATACAAACAACAGTTGCTAGTGTAACGCAGGTCTTAAGACCTGACAAAAAAAGAAATCTGTATATCATCAATGGGTTTTCAGGTGACAAAGATCTGAAAAAAATGATTTCACAGCTGGCAACGCTCAATCCAAAAGCAGTTGTCTGTACAAGAAATACCATAAATCATTTTCGAAAAGTTGCGTCACCACACGATATCGCAAACGTATGGAACAACTATAGTGATGCACACACAGAAATATTCCTCCAACCACAGGATGCATTCACGTGGGCACAGAAACATGTGAAAAAACATGATATACTACTTGTCACCGGTTCGCTGTTTGTAAGCAGTGAAATAAAAAGCTTCTTCTACTAAAAATCTACGGAGGGTTGACAATTGGACGATCTTCCTCTATGCTCGGCTTTGTATGAAAAAACTTGTAATCGTTGAGTCACCGACAAAAGCGAAGACTATCGGCAAATTCCTAGGCAAAGACTACTATGTTGAGTCTTCTTTTGGCCATGTCCGCGATCTGCCAAAAAGCAAAATGGGCATTGATATTGAAGGCGGGACGTTTGAACCCACCTACACCGTGTCAAAAGATAAGACCGCGCAAGTAAAAAAACTCAAAGATCTCGCAGCAAAAAGTGATGAAATCATCTTTGCAACTGATGAAGATCGCGAAGGAGAAGCCATCTCCTGGCATTTGGCGCATATTTTGAAAGTAAAACCAGAAGACGCGCATCGCATTGTCTTCCATGAAATCACCAAACACGCGATTGATGAAGCGCTGGCACATCCCCGTACAATTGATCAAAAGCTGGTCGATGCACAACAAGCGCGCCGTGTGCTGGACCGCCTCGTGGGATACGAGCTCTCCCCATTTTTATGGAAAAAAGTAGCCCGAGGTCTTTCTGCTGGGCGTGTGCAATCAGTAGCCGTGCGCCTCACCGTCGAGCGTGAACGAGAAATTCAAGCATTTATTGCGGAAGAATATTGGACCCTTGAGGGTTTATTTCAAGATGAGAAAAAAACATTTCCAGATCCGGTGGTGGCAAAGCTGCAAGCCATTGATGGAAAATCATTAAAAAAATTGGAACTGAGCGAAAAAGGAACTGTCGATACGATTCTTACAGATCTTGAAGGCGCAGTATACACCATTTCACATATTGAAGAAAAAGCAACAACACGCACTCCCCCACCAGCCTTTATTACGTCCAGCTTGCAGCAAGCGGCAAACAACGTATATGGATTTTCTGCAAAACAAATCATGCGTCTTGCTCAGCAACTGTATGAAGGAATTGCGATTGGAGCAGAAGGATCAACAGGGCTGATCACCTACATGCGTACGGATTCAACAAATTTGTCTGAAAAATTTGTCACAGAGACAAACGCCTACATTAAACATACCCACGGAGACAAATACATTCTCGATACACCGCGTGTCTATGCAAAAAAAGCAAAAGGAGCCCAAGAAGCGCATGAAGCTATCCGTCCCACAGACCCTGCACGCACACCAGAATCAATCAAACAATATCTCGATGATCATCAATACAAATTGTATGCACTGATCTGGAAACGCGCAGTCGCGACACAGATGGCAGCGGCGAAACTCAACAAAACAGCAGTTGATATTTCTGCACTGAAATATACCTTCCGTGCAAATGGACAAACCTGTGTGTTTGATGGCTGGCTTGCACTCTATCCAGAAAATATCAAACATGAAATGCTGCCGGTGCTTGCACAAGGCCAAACACTTGTGTGTGAAGCACTCAAACCAGAACAACATTTTACCAAACCACCTGCTCGCTATTCCGATGCAACACTTGTCAAAGCACTCGAAGAGCGTGGTATCGGCCGCCCATCCACCTATGCGCCAACAATTGGGACAATTGAAGCGCGCGGCTATGTCGAACGACTGGAAGACAAACGACTCAAACCAACAGACATCGCCATGGTTGTCAATGATCTCCTTGTTGATCATTTCAAAGATATTATTGATTACGATTTCACCGCACTCATGGAACAAAATCTCGATGAGATCGCAACAGGTGAACGCGATTGGCAACCAATCATTGCGACGTTCTATCATCCCTTTCATGAAAATTTAGTAAAAAAAGAAGAAGAACTGTCCCGCGAAGATACACTGCAAATCAGAGAAGTTGGCACAGACCCGAAAAGCGGTAAACCAATTTTTGCGCGCATCGGACGCTTTGGCCCGTTTGTGCAGCTCGGTGATAAAGAAGACGAAGAAAAACCAAAATTTGCCAGCCTTGGCAAAGGACAATCTGTCCAAACCGTCACCATGAACGAAGCACTCCATCTCCTGTCATTGCCAAAAATTCTCGGGCAAACAGAAGCAGGTGAAGATATGACAGTCGCGATTGGCAAATTTGGACCGTATATTCAGATTGGAAAAGTATATGTTTCTCTCAAAGATGATGACCCATATACTGTCACACTTGAAAGAGCAAAAGAAGTTGTTGCAGCAGATAAAGAAAAAAAAGCAAAAGCATTGATAAAAGCTTTTGACGCCGAAGAGCGCATTGAAATCCGTGAAGGCCGCTATGGACCATATATTAAAGCTGGCAAAATAAATGCGAAGATTCCAAAAGATACTGATCCAACAACCCTGACGCTTGAACAGTGTCAAGAACTGATAGAAGAGGCAAAGAAAAAACCAAAACGAAAATGGGCAAAAAAGAAAAAAAGTGAGTAATACCAAAAAAATCGCCACAGTGGCGATTTTTTTCATCAGATTGGTAAAAAAAAGTAAGGGAGGAATCTATATATAACTCTATACATAAAACGTGTACTGAAAACACAACTTCTGCTATACTCCATTCGCTATATTTAGATGATATGATAAACAAAACAAAACAAGACCTCCAAAAACGCCTGAAAAACATTCAAGATCGTCTGGGGAAAATGAAAGAGCTTGAAGTGAAAAAACTTTCAGAACTTGGGGACGATATGTTTGCAGCGTTTGATCGTGCAATGCAAGCAGTGAATACAAAGACAAACATTTTTACAGAACTCAAGAAAAAAAGAGAACAAATGCGACAATGGAAAATCAGTTCTCTCAAAACTTTTTTTCCCATTAGCCTCCCCCATCTTCTCAGCGTTCCATTCATTTATGGAATGATCATGCCTGCGATCATTTTTCATATTTGCCTTGAGATGTATCATCAGTTTTCATTTCGTCTGTACGATATCCCACGCGTAAAAGCACGAGACTATTTTGTCTACGACCGCCAACGGCTGCCCTATTTAAACTGGTTTGAAAAATTCAATTGTCTGTACTGCAGCTACTTCAACAATCTCATGCGCTACGCGACTGAAATTGCTGGGCGGACAGAACGATATTGGTGCCCCATCAAATACGCCACCCGCCTACCCCACACACATTCCCAATACCATACCTTTGTTGAGTACCTCGGTGCGGAAGATTTCCGCAAAAAATGGGAAGGATTGCGAAATTTTTCTGATCTAGAGGAAAAAGGACCTGAACAGTCTGAACACAAAAAAGATCCGTCATGTTAGCGGATCTTTTTTAAAAATGAGTGGAGACTTGCAAAATACCCACACCTGGGATAGGATAAATGGTAACATACAGTGGTATGACAAAGCAGAAAAAGGAGACAATTGAAGGACTGCTCGACAAAGTACGAGAATATGCGCCTCAGACAGATCTAGACATGATCAAGCTTGCATACGAATTTGCAAGAGACGCGCACGAAGGGCAATTCCGAAAATCAGGTGAACCCTATATAATTCACCCGCTTGGTGCTGCGCATATTGTAGCAGATATGAAGATAGATCCTGTTATCATTGTCGCGACGCTCCTGCACGATGTGCCAGAGGATACAGAGGTGACACTTGATGAACTTGAAAAAAACTTTGGAGAAGAAATCCGAAAACTAGTAGAAGGCATCACAAAACTTGGAAAATTGAAATATCGCGGTGTCGAGCGCTATATTGAGAATCTTCGAAAAATGTTTGTGGCAATGGCAGAAGATGTCCGCGTCATGATTATCAAATTTGCAGATCGTATTCACAATCTTTCCACGCTGGACGCACTTCCACCACAAAAACGGTATCGCATCGCGCTTGAGAGTCTGGAAATTTATGCACCAATTGCAAATCGTCTTGGGATGGCAGAAATGAAAGGAGAGCTGGAAGACTTGTCGTTCAAATATGTCTACCCAAAAGAATATGAGAGAACGAAGAAGGTCCGTGAAGAAAAATTGGCTGGGAAAGAAAAATTTTTAAAAGATATTGAAGAAAAAGCAAAAGCTGAATTGGCGCAAGCAGGCGTGCCTATCAAAGAACTCTATGGCAGAGAAAAACGCTTGTATAGTTTTTATCAAAAATTACTTCGAAAAGACAACCAGGTCGCAAAAATTTATGATCTGGTCGCGATCAGAGTCATTGTCCCAACAGTCGCAGATTGTTATGCCGCTCTCGGCATTCTTCACTACATCTGGCGCCCTATGAAAGGGCGGATCAAAGATTACATCTCTCAACCGAAACCAAATGGATACAAATCACTCCATACCACTGTTTTTACACCTGATGGGGAACTTGTCGAATTTCAAATCCGTACACAAGAAATGCATGAAGAAGCAGAATTTGGTATTGCAGCACACTGGCACTACGATGAAGAAGGTGCTCGTATGCCCAAAAAGGAAGTAGCGTGGGCAAAAGAATTGGCTGAAATACAAAAAGACATGCTCACAAAATTGAATGATCTCGAAGAAATGAAAGTCGATTTTTTGCAATCACGCATTTTTGTCTTCACACCAAAGGGAGATGTTATCGATCTGCCAGACGGTGCCACACCGATTGATTTTGCGTATCATATCCACACAGATATTGGAAATAAATGTAATGGTGCAATCGTGAATGACAAAATGGTGAGCCTTGATACAGAACTGAAAAATGGTGACGTGATCGATATTATTCTTGACAAAAATCGAAAAGAACCAAATCCAGATTGGATTAGCTTCGTCAAAACACATACAGCAAAATCGCATATAAAAAATGCAGCGAAGAAAAAACGAACAAGTTGGATCAAGAGTGTGTTGCCGAATAAATAGGTGTTAGAGGTTTAGAGTCTTAGAGAATTAGGTATAAAAAAACGATGGGTGTTTCCCATCGTTTTTTATTTTTTATGTTCTTCTCTACAAATACATCGCTCTTGAGATCGCCCAAAAAACTAACACAAAAGGAAGTATGGCAAAAGAAATTGCAGCCGCAATCCCCCACCCTTTTCTTTTTTCAATAAAGAAATATGCTAGTACACCAACGGGGGCAACAAATATCAGAAGTAATATCCACAGCAACTTGTGTTCAGTCAAATCTTTTCTGATAATCACCTGAATGAGCGCGACGATCCAAAAGAAAAAAACCGAAAATACGGACAACATGCCAATAAAGCCAAGCGCGATATTGATCATGTTGGCAACAGCCATGTGTACATCAGGACTTTGTAGTTCATCCATACTAGGATAATTCTTCAATAAGTCGCTTCAGCTCATCTTTTGAATAGTACGAGATCTGAATCGTTCCCTTCTCGCCCTTTCCACTGATATGCACTTTTGCACGAAGCCTATCTTCAATAATTTTTTCTGCTTGAGACAATTGCTGGTCACGACGGACAGATCCTTTGCGAGAGTGTTCTCCTTTTCCTGCGACGGCCTGTTCGATCTGCCGCACCGTTGCAGTGGTGCCAATCATACTTTGGTACATATTCAATTGTTCTTTTTCATCTTTCAAGCTCAACAGTGCGCGCGCTTTCCCGACAGATAGCAGTCCATCAATCAATCCCTTTTGGATAGGTTCTGGCAAATCTAACAATCGAATAGTATTGGCAATCAGAGGACGACTTTTCCCCACTTGATCGGCAATTTCTTGCTGGGTTAAGCCAAATTCATCAGTAAGCCGTTGATACGCAAATGCCTCTTCAATCGGATTCAAATCCTGCCGTTGAATATTTTCAATCAGTCCTAATTCCAATTTTTCTTGCTCCGTCGCACTGCGAACCAATGCGGGAATAGTTGGCAGTTCAGCAATCGTTGATGCACGAAATCGACGTTCTCCTGCAATAATTTCATACCCACCATCCTCTTTTTCTGTCACCGTGATTGGCTGCATCACACCATGTTTTTTGATCGAAGCGACAAGCTGTTCCATTTCAGTATGAGAAAATTCTTTTCGTGGCTGATTTGGATTTGGGGTGATCTCTGAGAGCGGAATATGCCACACCCGATCTGCAGCATTTGCAGACGGAGAAAATTCTGTTTCTTTTCGAAACGACCTGCGTTTTGATTGTGAGGGGATGAGGGAGTCGAGTCCTTTTCCTAATGCCATATACTATACATTTCTAATTCATCTAATTATCTCATTCAAAATAACATGCAAAAATTCTAATAAGAAAATACTATTTTGAAATTTTATTAGGTGAATTAGGTAATTAGTAATTTGTAATTTACATCTGATGCTTTTCTAGAATCTCCCTCGCCAACCGCTCATACGCGCGAGACCCTTTTCCTTTTGGATCGTATTGGAGAATCGTCTGTCCAAAACTTGGGGCTTCGGCAAGACGAACGGTACGTGGAATAACTGATCGGAAAATCGTATCAGGAAAAAATTTGTACAATTGATCCATAATATCTGTCGAAAGTCGTGTACGTTTATCAAACATGGTAATCACAGCACCGAGCACTTCCAAATTCGGCTTGATGTGTTCTTGGATAAGCTGAATTGTTTTGAGAAGCTGTCCCAATCCTTCGAGCGCATAATACTCAGCTTGCACAGGAATCAGGAGTTCATTGGCAGCAACAAGACTATTGATCGTGAGCAATCCAAGAGATGGTGGACAATCAATAATAATATAATCATACGCATGCGTCACTTCTCCGAGAAGATCTGACAATTGAAATTCACGGCGATCCATGTCCACAAGCTCAATATTTGCACCGGCAAGATTTGTCGTCGCCGGCAAAATGCGCAGCCCTTCGTGGGACGTATTTTGGATCACATCATGCACACGCTTTTGTTTTGCTAAGGCTTCATACACACCATGCTCCAATTCATGCACGGCAATACCAAAACCGCTCGTGGCATTCCCCTGTGGATCCATGTCCACGAGAAGCACAAATTTGCCAAGCTCAGCGAGGTGAGCGGCGAGATTCATAGCAGTCGTGGTCTTCCCCACGCCACCTTTTTGGTTCACAACAGCAATAATTTTAGCCATATCATATGTCAGCAACAGATCTCTCTTTTTTGCTATATACAAAGAATTTATGAAGCTATTTATAGCAAAAATCAGTGTAATCCTTTCAGATCTGTGAAATCAATGAAAGTATATCACAAAATTGACAACCCTGCCATTTTTCGCTATAGTATTGACTGCTTAGAAACTATCTAATGCCCTGGTGGTGGAACTGGTAGACGCGCTGGACTCACCAGAGAAGCAGAGCAAAGCTCGCTTCCTGGTGTCCTGAACTGAGCTTCGCTCTAGTTCATGGACAAAATCCATTTCTATTCTATGCACTATGTATACTTGTTACAATTAAGTAGTGGAAATATATATAGTGGACAAACAAGTGACTTGAAAAGAAGAATGCAAGAACATACAGATGGAAAAGTGCAATCAACTGCACCATATCGACCATTCCAACTTGTGTACTACGAAGCATTTTGTTCAAAAACAGATGCATTGAGAAGAGAAACGTATCTGAAAACAAGTACAGGCAAACGTATGGTAAAATTACTGTTACGTGATAGTCTAAAAAAGTAAATACATGCCCTGGTGGTGGAACTGGTAGACGCGCTGGACTCAAAATCCAGTGATGGCAACATCATGAGAGTTCGAGTCTCTCCCAGGGCACATATGCGTATCTTCTACGATCTGATGATCGCCATCTTTCTTGTTGGGACAATTGTCCCAGCAGGAATCATTCTCCACAGTACGAAGAGGAGGATACAGAGCTGGGAATACCGACACAAACGTTGGTCTTTTTTGTTTGTTACTCTCCTCCTTTTTGGCGCAACGACCATTTTCTATGGCAGTTTTATTGAACCCACGTTTCTCGTGATACGCGAACAAACGATTGATATCCCTGGCATCAATACACCCATTCGCATTGCACTTGTTGCAGACTTTCAAGTAGGGCCGTACAAGAAAGCCGTGTATATGGATCGCATCGTTGACCGGATTCTCAGCCTTCAGCCAGACATCGTGATGATTGCAGGAGATCAAGTGGATAATGCAAATGGACCAACCGACGAAACACTTGAGCTCGCTCCCCTCGCTCGCTTAGTAGATGCCGGCATCCCGACGTACGCTATTCATGGCAATCATGAATACGGTGTCAGTATGAGTCGAAAAAAGGGTCCTGTATTTTTACTCGGTGACGTGAGCACACAGGTCTACGATGCCATGACCCCTATGGGAATCACGTATCTGGTGAACGATGTCGTGACCACGACCATTCATGGACAGGATATACAGATTTTCGGGGGCGATTCCTACCTTGCGGGTAAGCTCGCCTTTGATGCGCTTGAGGAGACGATGACTGAGATTCCAACGATTGCACTCATACACAATCCTGCAGCCGCATGGCTAGCAGCAAAAGAAAAGATCGATCTGATCCTGTCTGGACATACCCATGGCGGACAAATTCGGTTGCCATTTGTTGGCCCTGTCGGTCGAATCGCAGAAGCCATTCCTGCAGATTGGTATCAAGGGCTTGTAGAGGTTGATACAGACACGCAATTATTTGTCACAAGCGGCACAGGGGAAACCGGCGCGCGCGCAAGGTTGTTCAATCCGCCGGAAGTGGTGTTGTTGAAGGTGGAGTAATAATTATCAACAGGGAGACTGTACGGAACAAAAAAAAGTGCTATGCTACCTCATATAGGTGCGTATACCTAGTTTCATATAGTATATGGAAGAAGAACATATAGCCAACCAGCCCGAAGAACAAGAGGAAATACTTGCAGACACACAAAACTCACCCAAAGAAAAAAAGACAAGAACAAACTTTTTGCACACGGCACTTATGCCTCTCGTATTCTGGATCGTTTTTGGCGGTCTTTTTTATTTTTTTTCGTATGATTTAGCAAAGATCACATACGCAGATATTACCGATGCTCGTATAACAAAACTTTTTGCCACCTACAGTATTTTTGCCGGACTGGCACTAGGATTCATCTCTATGCTTGGTGGATATATAGTGTATGGTATATTGAAAAAAACTGCACTAAAAAATTACACTCTTATATTCCCAGTAATAGCGTTCCTCATGACGTTACCTTGGTATTTTTTGGCGAGACAGCTCGTCTATATTGAAAACAAATATACTGATATGGGAAGAGGACTCATCTATTATATCGGCGTGCCGCTCTTATCTACCACCAAATTTTTGTTTTGGGTAGTAGCTCTGTGGACGTTGATACTCATTGTCAAAAAAGTAATCAGCAAAAACGTAGCTAAAAAATCTGCGCTTGTTGCATCCTTCCTCATAGCACCCCTCTTTCTCACAGGGTGCGTAAGCAATATCAACGAATGGGCATGTGGCTTCTTTGACAATCCTGATCATTGTTTGCAAAATGCTGCGGTTCAGGGAGGAAATCCCGATACGTGTAAAAATATACAAGGTGAAGATTTTTCTGATTCAGGATCGAATCCACCAAAAGACAAATGTTATCTCCGTATAGCGGAAAATACCGGCGACCTTGGTACGTGTGACAACATAGAAGGAGGCCCCTACTCGTACACCAAAGAAGAATGTATTTTGAATACCTCCGTCAAATTCAAAAATCCTTCTGGCTGTGTAGCATTAACAGGAGCTGATAGAGACGCATGTATTGAGCAAGTAAGTCCATCAATTCATCCTGGCAGAGTAGTTGAAATAGACGAACAAATAGAATTTTTGAAAAAAGAATTGAATGAAAATCCAGACGCTGCGTTGCAAAAACAATTAGACGAGTTAGAAAAAACCAAGGCAGACTACATGGCAGTAATCAATGATGAAAATAAAAAAGAATACGAATCGCTCACAGACCCACTGAACAAACAAACAGCACTCGACTACGCAACGGGGGAAATAGATGAAAAAACAAAAAATGCTCTGACGGCGCTTAATGATAGTTTGCGCGAAAAAGGTGAAACACTGAGCGAAAAAGAGTATAAGGCAATCAGTGATATGCTTGCCTACAAAAATGATCCAAAAAATGATATAGAAAATCTAGAAGCTTCTGAACTCGTAAAATTACGTTGGAACGAAAAACTTGGCAATGCCAAAGACTACCTCAAATTCTGGAACGCAAACCCAACAGAAAAAGAAAAGAAATATGATGAATCACTCTTGATATATGAAAGAATGCTCGAGAGACAAGCCGCCATTGACAAAGGCTTGAGTCAAGAACAACAAGATTTTGAGAGAGAAACAGGTCGTATACAAGATCAAATAAAAGATGACATAATTGAAAAAATAACAGACGAGGCCAAAAAAGCCGCTTTTGGAGAATTGCTCGAACTCGTCGAATCAGATGCTGCCGGAGCAACGACAGCAATACTCGGTGAAGCGCTCGACACGGTCCAAAAAGAAGCAAAATCAGCAGAATTCCGCGGCCTTGTCCGTGCATACAATCTAGGTATGGAAGAAGAATTGGCAAAAGCCGGTGGTGACGTAGACAAAGCGCATGCCGCTGTCACAGCAAACTTGCAAAAAGATCCGTATATGTACGAAGACAAAAATACGTTTGCCAAATATGGCAACATTTTAGAAAACAAAGACTGCGATGGGACCAATCCACATTGTGTCAACAAAGAAGTATTCTGGAAAGCAATGAAAAAATCGTTCACATACCAGCAACAGTAAATGTTGTCATACCACAAATTTTCTCTATACAGATACTCGTATCTATGCTAGGATATATATATCTTAGACCTTCCTTGTACTATACAAAGGTATCTCTTCTCACACCCTGTCAGCCTCCTGCAGGGTGATTGATTTCAAGATAAATCAACATATCATGAATACTCAAATAGACACATTTGACATTATTATTGTGTATTCGGGAATGAAAGCAAAGAGTGCGGGCAATACGTCATATACAGACAGCCCTCCGTTTCCTCCAAAAAGTAAAGTAGGAGTATACAATGACTGCTATCGATATTTTTTAGAAAGATGCAAAAAAAAAGGATTGAACGCTGCATTTGCAACATCATCAGACATTTGTGGTTCAGGATTATTCAAAAGTTTTTGGACCTACGACAACAACACATGGCACAGACACCCACATAAGGCATACACGACCATGCTCTTTGATAAGTTTACCCCAAAGACATCTACTCAAAAGGAGCAAATGTCTACACTTACATCAAGCAAAAAAATCTATACGTTTAACAAAAAAATCCTCACAAAAGTTTTTGAGAATAAATTCAATACATACACACATTTCAAAAAATATGCGATACCTACAGCAGAAATAACACATGGCACAGAAAAAGCAATCATGGCAGCAAAAAAAAGACTAGATGCCATACTTCAAAAACATCCCTATCGTGAAGATTTTTTGAATGGATACATTATAAAAAATAAAACAGGATCTGGAGGATTCAATATTCACAAAGTAACGTTTACCAAAAAAGGAATAGCCAAAATAATCGACTATCATACAAAACATATCTCGTATGTTCTTCAACCTTTTCTCACCTGTGATACGAGCTTTCATTTCAAAAAACATCGCGGAACAATAGATGTACGAGTAATCACATTGAATACAAAAACACTCCAAAGCTATATCCGCGTAGCTCAAAAAGGAAACTTTTTAGCAAACCAACACCAGGGCGGAAGTTCTTTTTATATTTCTCTAAGACGCATCCCCCAAGATGTAATCATCATGAACACAAAAATTAAAAAAATATTAGAAAACACCCTAGACCTGTCACACTCTCTCTATGCACTAGACTATATACGAAGTAACAATGGACATTTGTATCTCGTAGAAGGCAATACAAATCCTGGCATTTATTGGGAATATGATGAAATACGTTCATCCAAGAGAAAAATAAAAAAACTCATCAATACCATCGTGCATGAAATAAAAACACTCATTCAGGAAAGAAAAAACACTCAATAATGCGAGTGTTTTTTCAAAATGGGATACCTCCTACAAAAATAAGGCTCGCCATGCTCCCCCAGCAAAGAGCGTAATAAGAGTAACAATCGTCGCGGCGAGCGAAACGCCAAGCGCGATGAGAGGAAATGATTTTTTGAATGGGATTTTGAAAATAAACGATGCGAGTGACCCAGTCCATGCTCCGGTCATAGGTAACGGGATCCCCACGAATACCACCAAAGCGATAGCCCCATACTTCGCATGATTGCCAGAAAAAAATCGCTCAGCATCTGCGAGTTTCTTTTTGAATATAGCTCCTATATATTTTTGTCGGATAATCCAATCATGCAACCGAGGCAAAAGAAGGAGCAAAAAAAATGATGGCACAAGATTGCCCAACACCGCCATGATCCACGTCACGGGTAAAGACATGTCATAGACGGTAAGCCCAATAGGAATAGCGGCTCGGAGCTCGGTAATCGGGAGCATCGAAAGCAAAAATACTGCCCATTCATGAGGAAGTGCAGCAAACCATGTGGCAGGATTCAAATGAGGCATAGCCTAAAACAATGACACTATCGTCGCTATTCCAAATGCACCGAATGTATTAAACAACATATTTCCCAAACACAATACCACAGCCATGTGCCAATACCGATAGCCGGCAATAGCCATAGGAATTACAAGCAGCTCGTTTGGAAGTGGCACAAATGCAACATAAAAAAACAAAAAAACAAATGGCAAGACTTGATGTCGCAGATACAATCTATGAAAGACATCATTCACATGCCGTGATGAAGAGGCAGCAAGCATATCTTTTCCTGTACGCCCAAGCAAGTAGCCAATAGAGTCACCAAGCGTCATTCCAAGAGACATGATGCCAATAATCACGGCTGGTGCATATCCAAGTTCGGCAAACACCGGATAAAATCCTATGGCAGGGATGGGGACAACCAGATTGAATCCACTCACCGCAGCAAGAAGAAACATTCCCACATATCCAAAGCGTGAAACAATATTTTCTACAACATCACTGTGCTCTATCAAAAAAATGTTGAGTCCGACAATGATACCACACACAAAGAGGAGTGCGATTATTTTGATCAATATTGCTTTTTTGTTCATACGCCCTCCGGTGAAGTTTCTACAATTGGTTCATCATCCCACTGATAATTTTCAAATGCCCACTCCCCTGCCTCTCGAAGCACAGTAAAACGATCTTCATGTACCGTAGCACCAAGAACTACAATATCGAGCTGATGCCCAAGAATATCTTCAATACGAGCAGTAAAATTGTATCCAGATTCTGGAATGTAGCCTGTTTTTCCACCAAGAATATTGGCAAATCCATGCTGGATCCACCCAAGCAAAAGCCAATTGGTGCTCCACATGTGATGCTGCTTATTTCGCTCTTTTGAAAAAAGCTGCACTTCTGTGATCAAGAGTGTCCGCTGAATATCTTCGTGTGAGAGTGCTTCATTCAGGAGAATGACCAAATCTGATGGCGTTGAAACATTCCCAGCATCAAGTCCACTCGGATCTGTAAACAAACTATCGAGCATGCCAAGCTCGCGCGCTTTTTGATTCATGCGCTCGATAAACGCATCGCGTGGCCAGCCAACAGCATCCGCAAGTGTAAGAATCGCTTTATTTGACGATCCAACCAATGCCGCGCGCCATAATTCTTCGAGTGTATAGGTATCCCCCGCATACATGTGTGTATCAGGGACAGTATCTGAGACAACAATAGTTGACGTTGTCCAATCAGGAGATTTTTCCAAAATAACAAGCGCGCTCATGAGCTTTGTAATACTCGCGATTGGTCGTTGATCATAGGCACGCTTTTCATACAGCAATGCACCGGTTTCCACATCTTTGACAATCAATCCTTCGGCCGCAAAAGTGCTTGCAGGAACAAGTTCTCCTATCAATTTTGGTGGAACAGGAAGATTCATGGGCTCGACCGTAATATCTCCTCCTGCTTTTACCACCTCTTTGTCTTCTGCAAGAGGAAATCCTTCTGGCGTAACCCGAGCAATAAATGTAGATATTTTTCCAGAAGAAAATGATGATGCAAATGACCACCCAATACCACCAAGAGCAACGACAAACATACCCATAGCAAGAATATTTCGCCACGTATTTGATCTATCTTTTGCACCAGATTGTATATCAAGAAAATTCATAATTACATTATTCTACAGTATCGCTATCTTCTTCTTTTGAAAGCGCATGTGCAATATGCTCGTGCTGACTGAGCTCTGCGAACTGTGGCAAATCAGCAATCTCCGAAATACCAAGTGCGGCCAAGGCATCCATCGTAAGCACATACGTTGGTAAAATTTCTTCACTACTATCATATTGATCCACAAGCCCACGCATCATCAAATTTCGCAAAATAACAGAACAGTTCACCCCACGAATTTGCTCGAGATCAGCTCTGGTGATTGGTGAACGATATGCAATGACAGTCAATGTCTCGAGTTGTGCCTTTGTCAATTCTCCTGAAACTTCGTCTTTGATAAATCCTTCAATCGCAGAAAGATTTTCAGGATTCGTCGCCATCTGCACACTTTCTGCTTCTCGCAATATATGAATGCCACTATCATCACGATTGTATTTCATGACAAGTGTATCCAGTGCTTCACTGATATGCTCCTTACTCGTATCGAGTGCTTTTGCAAGCTGAACAATCGTCAAAGGTTTTGACGCAACAAAGAGAATAGATTCAAGTTTTGATAAAAGATTCATAGAGGTAAGTACTGATAGCACACGGATTGAACAGATCTCACAGATATTCACGGATCAGTTCAAATTCGTTCAATCTGTTTGATCCGTGTTCTATTGTAGGAGTGATGCTTCACGCCCGCGTAATCATAATATCCCCAAAGGTCGCATCTTGATCTAAATATAAGGACTTCTGCTTCACCAGTTCAAGAATCGCAAGAAATCCAATGATCACTTCGGTCTTATTATTAGCATCAGAAAGAGCATCTGCAAAACGAAAACTTTTTCGTTCTTTCAAGAGCTTCCGAATCGCATCAATACGCTCTTTGAGAGACACCCCTTTATCTATATGGGTCCGAGGCAATTTTTTTGGTGGCGCTATCTTGGACACTAAGTGTACCATAGATTGCCCCAAAGCCTCTAGATCAAGCCCTGGGGGCAATGCAAAGCCGTCACGTTGCTTTGGTGGTTCACTGCGAAAGCCACTTTTCTTGTCTCCAAGCCACAATTTGTCTACTATCTTACTAGCATCAACAAATTGCTTATACAGCTTCAACTGTGCTTCAAGCCCATCAGTATCATCCTCTTCTTCTGGCAAAAATTCAGGGAGGAGTCGCTTTGATTTCAAATACAAAAGTTTTGCGGCAACAACCAGGAAATCTGCCAATTCTTCAACACGATCTTCCTCCAGGGTATCGAGATATGTGAGATACTGTTCTGTGACTTCGGACAAGGTAATTTCGGAAATCTGAAGCTCCTGCCCTTCCACCAGCGACAACAAAAGATCAAAAGGGCCAGTAAATTGTTTGAGCGTGAGATCCATATGTCAACTTAAAATTCTTTTTAATGATTTGTCTACACTGTGCAAGCACATACTCAAAGCAATGAAAAACAATACAAGAAAAAGAAAACATTGATATATCATACTCACAGGGCCACCACCAACTGGACTATATACAAAAAAACTAAACACAATTGTAGCAAAAATACAAAGGAAAAAAGAAATGAAATATGTAAAAAGTATAGGGGCAGCTCGCCTATGCATGGTATGTTTCTTCACTATGTCTCGTATAGTCCTCAATTCTTTCATATATAAAAATCCCAATAGTGGATACAAAAATACCAGGGGTAAGAAAAAAAGGCGCATTTCATAGGCATGGCCACCCGTATAGACAGCAAGTACATTTACAAACATAGTCACAACAAACCCAATCACAAGAGGGAAAAACGTTTCTTTCATATATCCCCCTTGCAAGGAACGAAAAAGAGCATATACAGCTAAACCATATACAAGGACCGGAGCAACCAAAGACTCTACACTATATGCAGTATTCTGAAAATTATACATAACATGACGAAATCTTTCAGTTGTCATATATGCGACGTCACTTCCTTGCATATGGAGTATGCGCCCTAATGCAACATAATATAACATATATACTACTATTGGAAGTAATAACATCAATCCATGGGTGAATATAGAACGAAATGAAATTTTTGTTTTCACACCGGCGTATCCTCGATAGACCATGATCCCAAAAATCCCAGGAAACGCCAGGATCGTTGATTCTCGAGAAACGAGAGCAAGGAATAAAAAAAATAACGTAAACGTATATCTCCGATTCCACGCATTCGCAAGAACAAGAAACAAAAAAAATATTTGCCAAAGATCATCATACGACCAGATACTAGGCAAAAAAGCAAATAAAATAGGAAATGTTGTATAAAATGCTGCCAATGATACAAACCAGTACTTTTCTAATTCTACAGCCCGTATAAAATAAAAGAGAGCCACCCCAGAAAAAAAGAGAAGCAATGATTGTAGCAGAATAAACGCTGGCATTATCCCAATATCAAATACATGCTGAAACAAATGTACGACTTGTGTCGTAAGCTGCCTTCTTGCAAATACCGGATGGGTAGTATGCAAATTCCAAACATATTCTCCATACGGTTCGCTAATTCTTGTAGACACATCAGAAAAGAAAAAGTTTGTTTTGGCAAATTGATTAAACATCGACGGCAATGCAAGATGGAGATATATAACAAATAGCGTACACAAAAAAGAAAAAGCAAAAACTTTTATATATGTTATTTGTCGTAGCCGTAAAACCATACTTACTTTTTTTTCCGCCACCTCACATAGGTTATGCATTGAAACAAAAAACGAAGATATTCTTTCGTATTCAATTTAGAAACACTCGTATGTCGCACACGAAAGGTAAACGGAATCTCGCATACAGATTGATAGGTTCCTTTCGCCAATATCTCAAACAATATTTTATATCCCATTGTCTTTAGCTGAACATTATCAATAACGTGCCGACGAAAACCAAAATATCCACTCAATGGATCCTGTACCTGCACCGTATAGCGTGCCAAGGAAACACCAAATTTTGATAAAAATTTACGCCAAGGAGTCCAAGACTCAACCGTGCTTTCTGGCAAAAAACGACTGCCGATAACAATATCAAAACTCGATAAAGCCGTGATCATAGCATTCAAAATTGATGGATCATGACTTAAATCTGCATCCATAACAATAAGATACTCTGAATCAGTTTGAGCAAATCCTTCTCTCACAGCGCTTCCTAACCCGGTTTTTGATTCTCGAGAAATCAACCTCACAGGATACGTATCTACCAATTCCAACACTTTTTTTCCTGTGCCATCAGGAGAATTATCATCAATAACAACAATATCCAAACTCACAGATGAACTATCAACCTGTTCGATAATCTCCTCAATGAGCGGAGTTATGTTTTCTACCTCGTTATAGGTTGGGATAATAATGCTATAAGCAGATTGCCTCATAGCATTCTTATTCCTTTACCACAGCAATCCCCAATTCTTTCAATTGCGCATCGTCAACAACGGCAGGACTGCCCATCATAGGTTCTTCTGCTTTTTGATTCTTTGGGAATGGAATGACAGTACGGATATTTGTCTCCCCTTTCAATACCATCACCATACGCTCAATACCAGGCGCAAAGCCGCAATGGGGAGGCGCACCATATTCAAACGCTTTTATCATGTGCCCAAACTTTTCATCTACTTGCGCTTTGGTATATCCAGCGATATCAAATGCTTTGTACATGACTTCAGGATCTTTATTTCTCACCGCACCGGAACTGAGTTCAAGTCCATTTGCAATGATGTCGTACTGGTCTGCGAGAATATCGAGTGGGTTTTGATTGTTCAGTGCGTCAAGGCCGCCTTGTGGCATAGAGAATGGATTGTGTCCAAAATCTATTTTTCCTGTTTCACTGTTCTTTTCAAAAAATGGAAAATCGACAATCCATGCCCACGCAATCACATTTTGATCTGCGAGCTCGAGTTTCTTTCCTGCATAGTGGCGAACTGCACCGAGTGCAAGACAACTGACATCCCATTCATCAGCGACGAAAAACACTATCGTGTTTTGTTCAATGTGTACTAATTGTTGTAATTGTTGTAATTGTTCCTCTGAAAAAAACTTGGCAATACCTCCATCGAACTTACCCTCAACAAATTTCATCCATGCAAGTCCTTTTGCATGTGCACGTTTTGCCGCATCTTCAAATTCATCTTCGATTTGTTTTCTGCTCCATTCGTGTCCACCGTCGATTTTCAATGCACGAACACTTGGTGCGTCTGAAAAAACTTTGAATGCACTTGCATTCCCCCACGCAGTCACATCAACAAGTTTCAAACCAAAACGAAGGTCTGGACGATCACTGCCGTATTCTTCCATTGCTTGTTTGAATGGAATACGTGGAAATGGTGTTTGTTGAATTTTTTTCCCAGCAACTTGTTCCGTAAGTTCTACAAACAGAGGTTCCATGAGTTCAAAAAATTCATCACGCGTCATGAAACTCACTTCAGTATCGAGCTGATAAAATTCTCCTGGTGAACGATCTGCGCGCGGATCTTCGTCGCGCATACATGGCGCAATCTGATAATAGCGATCAAAGCCTGCGACCATGAGGAGCTGCTTATACTGCTGTGGCGCTTGTGGCAATGCGTAAAATTTCCCTGGGTGAATACGACTTGGCACAAGAAAATCACGCGCACCTTCTGGAGAACTGACCGTAAGAATCGGAGTTGCAATATGCAAAAAATTTCTCTCCTGCATGTACTTGTGAATATGCTGTTCCATCTTGTTTCTGAAGATGATATTTTCTTTCAATTTTTCACGACGGAGTTCGAGGAAACGGTAGGTCAAGCGAAGATCTTCATCTTCTTCTCCTTTTTGTGTGTCAAAAATTTCAAATGGCATTGCTTTTGCCGTAGACTGAATCGTGAGCGTCGTCGCATGAATTTCAATCTCTCCTGTCGCGAGATCTTTGTTGACTGTATTGGCATCGCGCGCAACGACGTCTCCGTTCACCGTGATGATGTATTCATACTTCAAACTTTCTGCCACAGAAAAATCAGCCACCTTGTCTGGATGAAATACGACTTGGGTGATGCCATATCGATCGCGAAGATCTACAAAAAGCAAGCCTCCCAAATCGCGTCGTTTGTGGACCCAACCTGACAATGTGACCTGTGTGCCGACAGCAGCTTTTTTCAATTCTCCACACGTATGTGTTCGAAGTGTCATAGACTTGAATATATAGTATATTTTTTGTATACTGAATCAGAAAGATTTCTCTGAATAAAGCATTTTTTGCCTCGGTATTGTAGCAATCTATGCCCCTTTACGCAAGAGCTTATGAGACGACTCTTCTCCATACTCTTCTTTGCTGGCCTCACGGTTGGCGCTGTCTTATTATTCAGATTTACCTTACAGGAAGCCCTGATAGACGTAGATATAGAAGAATTAGCTCGCTACAACGCCCCACAAAGTGTTTCTGACACGTCAAAAGGGCAAAAGCTACCATTGAGAGCAGATACTGAGAAAACCGCAGATCAGGAGCCTCCACAGAAGATAGACACCCCAACACAAGAAACCACCCCGACATTTACCCAAACAAAAATCACTGACACCAAAAAAGAAGTCAATTCCCCGCCTCCGCTCACACGCCCTTCATTGTCTGCGACTGGTGCACTGACCGTTCCTGGCGTCGTAGCAGTCACAAACGCGGAAAGAACTGCCCAAGGCCTCTCATCTCTCACGCTCAACACAAAGCTCTCCAACGCTGCCGCAGCAAAGCTCGCAGATATGTTTGCAAAGCAATACTTTGCACATGTTGGGCCAGATGGCACGCAGCCATCATACTGGGTAGAAAGTGCGGGATATATCTACAGATTGACTGGAGAAAATTTAGCCTTAGGTGACTTTTCTGGAGATACAGACCTGGTCACGGCATGGATGAATAGTCCAGGCCATCGCGCAAATATATTAAAACCAGAATATACAGAGATTGGTGTTGCTGTAGGCAAAGGCATGTATGACGGACGCGAAACCTGGCTTGCCGTCCAAATTTTTGGAAAACCGCTGCCAAATTGTTCGCTTCCAAATAAAGATACCCAAGCATTGATCGCAACAAACCAGCAAACAATCAAAGACCGGCAAGCCGAGCTCACAGCGCAAAAAGAAGCACTCGATGCGTCCGAGCCAAAGCAAGGGAGTGCTTACAAAGAAAAAGTAGATATATACAATGCACTTGTTGCTGAATATAACACGCTTATTGGCGAGACAGAGTTGCTCGTGAGTGAATATAATGTAGAGGTGAGTGGATATAATGCGTGTATAGAAGGGTAGAAAATTCCCTGTGACAAAAGTTTGCATTTCATACTAAATTTTGTATATTTTCCATATAAAAGTTTGGATAAAAACCAGTTAGGCAAAATGCTATAAAAATTAAAAAGTATGAAAAATGAAGAAGAAAAAAGAGTTGATCTTGGCGTAGAGCAAACTAAACAAGCAGCCGAATTAAGAACAAAATTTTTTTTCCATTGGTCAATACTTTCGGGGGCAACTATTACTCTTATAATACCGCTGATTACACAAATAAAAGCTTCAAATGGAAAAATAAATTCTGTTTGTTACATCAAAACTGCTTTAATCTTATTGTTAACTACTCTAATATTATCTTCTGTAACTAATTATTTAGCCGCCAACAGCATTGGTTCTACAGGTAGACAAAATATTGGTGCATCGAAGCAGAATGATAAAGATTATATTCTAGCAAGTAAAAAATTCACTCTACTACAAAAAGTCATTCAACATTTCGCAATTATTGGATACATTCTTTCATTGATCATTTTATACTTATTTATCTCTGCCAATCTTTTTTAATTTTTATAGCACATCCCCTAACAGCCGATATGAGGCTCGTTGCTTCGCACTCGCCCAAATTGGCAAAGCCAACTTCTCATATCCGCGCCACGTTAAAACATATTTTTCTTATAATAGCGAAATTTTGATAACATTTAATAAGACATATAAACTATAGATGATTAATTATCTCATTATGAAACAAAGATACATTTACTCACTTTTATTTGGAATTCCTGGCATTATAATATCAATTTTTGCATCAATATTGGCAGGGATATTAGCATTCGCATTTTTATGGGCTTTTGTATTTGGAGATAATACATGGCCTGCAGTGGCCGGGTTGATAATAACAGGGACAAAAGCGATAGCGTTTTTAACATCACTCACGATCATGATAGTGACTGGATTTTTTATTGGAAAAAAACGAGAATCTGAATACGTTTCAGTAAACAGCGGACATGTTATAATTTCGATAGCAATATTAGTTTTAGTAGGTACTCTTATGTTTACTTTTCTGAGTGCTTCTCTATCTAAAAAGCAAAACCATCAACAATGTGTCAATCTGTGTGTACAAAAAGGCTATGACGGAAATGGATCATATCTTTCACCAGATAACAACGGAAATACGACTTGTAACTGTTGGAATGACGCAGAATACAAGTATGATGAAGGGGAAATTATTGAATAATGCACAATAAAAAAGCCTACCTATTCATTTGAACAAAAAAACGAGCTTCCACACTCGTTTTTGTTCATTATTTTTAAAATTTTTTCTCTCTAAAAAGTGAAAGGCCGGCTCCGCGAAATTGCGAAGCCGGCCTGAGATGGTTCTTACCGTAGGCTACGGCTTGAACTCGTCGCGCGTCCCGACCTGGCCGGGACGCAGGTTGGCGGGGAGAGCGTCGGGGTTCGTCGCCCAGACGATTTTCCCCGAGCTCGAGGCGTACACCGGATCGCCGCCGTTTCCGATGTAGACCGACTCACCCTGCCCCTTGCTGAAGCGGACGGGCTGACCCTGACCGTTCGTGAGGTGAACACTCCGTGCCATGACAGGCTCCTTCTCGATATGCTTGAAAGTCACAAGGAATCCCTCGAAATAAGGTAAACCCCGACTCTCGACCCAATCTTACCGTTTTTAGATAAATTGTCAATAGTAAACCACGACAAAAAAATTGAAAGTTTGAGGCTTCGACGAAGGCTAGTACTAAAACGAAAATCTGGTAAACTAACAACGGTGCAACTTTGCATGTCCAGAGACGTTATCTGAAATAACAAAAAAACGAGCAACCAGCTCGTTTTTTACTCCCCCAAATACTGAAACCGCTTCACCATTTCCCCATCAACTTCTACATCTTCCAAAAACATCTCTCTCGGTCTCACCCAGAGCGTTCCTTCTGGAAATTCTGGCGTGTCGTATAGTGGCTTATACACCACCAGCTCTTCCAGTGTCTCCGAATGTCGCGCAAAACCGATGACTTTGTACTCCCCTCCTCTGCGATAATGTTTGTAGATGCCACCGATGATGATGTCTTCCATATATGAAAATGAGAGGAGTGACAAGCGTGAGTTCGTCCTCTTAGCAACGATAACGAAATTCGTTTCTCTCATTTCGTCACTCCCAAATGTATATTATTTCTTCTGCAATTTTGCAATAAAAAATCCTTCCATATCTTTTGTCGGTTTCACGCGAAGACACTTCTGTACCTCTGGTGACAACGTTTTTCCATTCCATTCTTTCATAATCGGCAAGGTGTCTACTCCTGGCAGTACAACTGGCAAGACTATAGCATCTTCAAATCTCTCCAATACTCTATCAATTTGCATTTCATTTTCTTCTGGTGCGAAGGTACAGGTGCTGTACACGATCGTACCGCCTGGTTTGAGTGATTTCCAGGCAGAAAGCAAAAGCTCTCTCTGCGTATATGCCATTTCTCTTACTTTTCGATCTTTCCAATACCCAAATGTTTTTGGATTCCTAATTACAAATCGCGCTTCCGAACTACAGGGTGCATCGAGGAGAATCTTATCAAAATACGCGTCATATTCTCGAACGAGCTGCGTGCCCGGCTCCATGCGGAGAGTCAGTGACCAGTCTTTCTTTTCTTCATCTACCACCCCCTGCTGCTCCATATTATGCTTCAGCTTGAAAAACCGAATCTTGTTTTTATCATTTGCAACCAGCTCGCCTTGTTGATTCATCATGATCGCCATCTGGCTTGTCTTACTTCCAGGCGCTGCGGTAAGATCGAGCACGCGATCTCCTGGCTGTGGATCCAAGACCACCGGCGGAATCATACTCGAAATACTCTGCAGATAAATCTGTGCGTCAGTATACATCTCAAGATCACAAATATCTTTCTTTTCTTTATTGCGAAGAATGTACGCATCTGGAAACCACGTCACAGGATCGAGCTCGTACGACTGTTCTTTCAACACGTTCAACATATCTTTCGTTTTTGCCCGCAGCGTATTCACACGGAATGTCGTCGGTCGGTCGATAAATGTTTGTTGTAATTCAGATGACAAAACATCACCAAACATCGCTGTCAGCCGATCAAAAAATTCCTGTGGAATTTCTTTTGGGAAAACTGGTTTTTGTTTCTTTCGATTTTTTCGTGACATAGTATATATGTTTTATACATTTCGTTTTTTTGTATATTCTTGCTTATTATACAGCTTTGTCATATCCCCTCCTTTTGCTTGCTAAGAAAACCTCCTCTTGTTCTCCTCCTTAGTAAGGAGGAGAAACGTGCTATTACGGTTTTATTCTATTTACCAATCGTGGAAATGGAATACATTCACGAATATGCTCTGTACCAGACATCCATCTCACCATACGCTCGAGCCCAATACCAAATCCTGAATGTGGCACACTGCCGTATTTTCGAAGATCAAGATACCATTCATATTCTTCTGGACTCAGCCCATCAGCTTTGATACGTTCCAAAAGCAAATCATAATTATCTTCACGCTGTGATCCACCAATAATTTCTCCAGATCCTTCAATACCAATAAGATCGTTGTTGAAGACGCGTGCTGGATTTTCTGGATCAATTTTCATATAAAATGGCTTGATATGCTTTGGCCATTTGTGGATGAAGACTGGCACAGGACTATTCTGCGTGAGCAAGCCTTCATCATCATTACCAAGATCTTCTCCATGCTTAATATCTGATCCGAGTTCATTGAGACGAACAATAGCATCATCGTATTCGAGTCGTTCGAATGAAAGTTCAAGAAGTTTTTCTAATGGCGTCGTATCTCGCTCCAGAATAACAAATTCTTCTTTACATTCTGTGAGACACGCTTTGACAATATATTTCACAAGCGCTTCTTGGATATTCATGTTTTCATCATGCTCGACAAATGCCGCTTCTGCATCCATCATCCAAAATTCTGTGAGATGCCGTTTTGTGACAGATTTTTCTGCACGAAACACTGGACCAAAATCATAACATCGTCCGACGCTCGCAATAGCCGCTTCGATATAGAGTTGTCCAGACTGTGACAGATATGCTTCCCCAAGATCAAAATATGGGACAGGAAATAAATCTGTGGTTCCTTCGCACGCGTTTGGCGTAAAAATAGGAGAATCAGTACGCACGAATGTTTGTTCATGCATAAAATTCATAATCGCTCGCTCTACCGTATCTCTGATGCGAAGAATCGCCCATTGCTTTTTGCTACGGAGCCAGAGGTGACGATGATTCATGAGAAAATCCGGACCATGCTCTTTGTTCCCGATAGGATATTCTTCTGAAGCACCCACGACTTTCATGCTCGATACTTGAAGTTCAAATACACCTTCTTTTTTTGGATGTGCAGAGACAGTCCCTGTTAGTCGAACGGAAGACTCTTGTGAGGCACCGACAGCCTGTTGCCAGACATCGTCAGACACACTCTCTTGAGCTACCACTGCCTGCGTAAATCCAGAGCCATCGCGAATCTCAAAAAAGGCGATCTTGCCAGAAGATCGTCCTCCTTGAATCCATCCTTGGATGGTGACTTCTTGGCCGACGTGGTCTTTAAACTGTGATATACGTGCATTCATATAAAAGTAATAACATCTAAAGTACCTTGTATACTACAAAAAACAATGAAAAATTGCAAGGTTGACAGGAAAATAATATGTGTTACTATGTCATTCAAACCCCGACGGAGGACCTGATGAACCCACATCACCAGACCGTACGATGGTTGCGAGGAATCATGAGCCAGCTCAAGGCAGCTCTGATAGCCGCACTCATCACCGGCTTTGTCATGGTGAGGAAAGCCCCCACTGAGGAAGCCCGCGATATCATCGGCGCAGCATGTGCTTCGTTTGTTCTGACGCTGTTCCTTGCCTTGATCATCGCGTGGCGGGCGCTCAAGGTTTTCGATGGGAAGAAATCCCCTTTGGGGTGACTTCCGCTAAACGACGAACTCGGGCGGCGTCACGCACGCTGCCCGAGTTCACTTCAACAAACAAGATCTCCTTGTTTTTTTATTTCAAAAATTTCCTATAATTCCTCGACTATCGAGCTAAAAATGGAATAAAATTGCAAGGTTGACAGAAAAAAGAATATCGTATATACTCCACCGCTCTTCAGTTTTGTCATGCATAAATAGAATACATGTTGTATATATGCATGACGAAACTGGAGGTTACTATGTGGATTGTTGGTATTTTGGGATTTCTTGTACTGGTGTTTTTCTGGAACCTTCTCTTCCACCCCATCAAAACAGTAAAGACTAGCGGCGAAGTCCTCATCAAGCTGACGATCTTCATCCTCGTCCTTGCCGCGTTGGGATGGCTCCTACAGGCCACCGGACAGGTATAGCGAAACCATCATCCACAGTCGCGGAAGGCCCCCAGCCTTCCGCAGATTTCTTTGCTCAGGTTATGTCATGATCAAAGAAATCTTCCCCCAATCATCCCACTTTCTCTCACTGTGATATAACATAAACTCATAGATCAGTTTGTGTACAAGACGATATTCTTCTTCATCAAGTGGGAACGAAACCACATCTTGCCACGAACTTGCCAATAGAAAACGCAACGTGTTGATTTCCTTTATTCCACACGGATATGCCACTTCTCCAATGCGTTGTTTTTCTGCTTTGCAAGACGCACAAATAATACCGCCGCCGGCAAAATAAAACCCAGGTTTTTGCTCTGTCGCAGAAAGAAATTCTAGTCCTATTTCTTTATAGGTTTTTTCACATACCACACACGCATCGAGTGATGGATGATAGCCAAGATGAGAAAAAAGTTTGATAAGAAATGCGTCGAGAAGAAGAAGTCTCACCTGTTCTTGAGTATTGAGAAATCTAAGATACGAAATATACAGTTGGTAGATGTCGCTATCTGCTTCCCCTTCTTTGAGCATGGTAAAAAGCGCATCAAGACTATACCCGATGATATGAAGTGTTGGAAGAGATTGTCGAAGATGAAAAAATGATTCAACCGGTTGGACATTCGTCAGATAGGAAAATTCTTTCTTTCCTTCTGCAATACCAAAACTAATAAGCGTCGCAGGCTCAAGGTGCGACGTGTTTTTGCTGACAATTTTTTTTACCCCACGGGCGATGTATTCTCGTTTGCCCTCCTCTGCAGTCAAGATAGTGATGACTTGATCTGCCTCTCGAAAATCACGTCGTGAGAGGACAATGCCGTACATAGAAAAAATTATTTTTTGCGCTCAAGATAACTTTGCAAGATGACCATGGCCGATTTTTCGTCTCTCGTTGCGGTGCCTCCCATGGCATCTGCTTGTTTTGAAGAAAATCGTTCATCATAGAGCTCGATAGGGACAGCAATCATTGCAGAAAGTTCGTCTACAAAATCTTGAACACGTTTTGTATTCTCATTCTCTCCCCCATCCATACCAAGTGGATTTCCTATGACTATGTTTTGTATTCCTTCACTCTCAATCAATGCGGGAAGTTCTGTTTTCCATTTTTCATACGCGATCACGCCAAAGGGAAGCACAATATCAATGCCTGGCTGAAGCCACGCCAGGCCAATTCGTTTTTGTCCGAAGTCTATTGCTAATATATTCATATATTATGACGTTATAGTAGATTTCAAATGAACATCCAGATGTACTGTTTTCGTCGTATCAAGTGGACTAATCTGAATTTCTTTACTCGCCATTTCAAAACCATCTTTTTCAAATTTAACAATAAACTCACCGACAATAGGAGGAAAGTAGTATCGTCCAAACATATCCGTCACATAATATTGCAGCAACTTTTTATACGGTCCGTTAAAGAGCATGACTTTTACCTGACTCAATGATTTCCCATTTTCATCTGTTACCACACCAAATTGTTTTACGGTATGCCTCGATGACAGACGACGGAAGACAAAAAACAAAACAATATGCAATACAATGAGGACAGCAACCCACCACTTTGGCACGAAGATAAAAAATATCAGAGAAGATACGGGACCTACCACAGCAAACAAGGTCCCAATACGGTATCGCCATTTTTTCAGAAGAAATGCTCGTACAGAAACCGTTTCAACAGCCGGATCAAGAGGAATATGTTTGTCTATGACATCTCCTTTTGAATCGATTGCAAAACTCTTTCCAAAATAATACTCTGGAGATCCTTTCAATAAGGTAGATGGGAATGCATATCCTTGCTTCATCGCTTCCACGCGATATGTCCCGGTTGGTGGCAAAAAGAAATACTCTCCCTTCTTGTTTGTCACCATACTTCTGAGGACGGTCTGTTTTTCTTCATCAATAAGTCTGACAGCGGAGAGGTCTATCGGCGATCCTGTCATAGCGTCCAGCACTTTCCCCCAATTTTCTCGTTTTCCACGTAGCAGAAGAAGTGGTTGTGTAAAGAAAAATTGGAGGTACAACAAAAGATTTCCAAAGCCAGCTGCAAATGGAATGTTTACTACTGCTATGCCAAGAATAATCGGGGCAGTTTTCTTTACCACACATTGTTCGATGTATGCTTCATCAGCGGCAGATCGAGAGACAATCAGTGTCTTGATATCAGAGACGCCTCGACGACTTGCTACTTCGAGGGCACAATCAACCACAATGGATGTTTTGGTATAAAAGGCAGCAACATCCGTCAATCCGACCTCGGTATAACAAGATGCAATTGCAGCTTCCTTTTCTTGATCAAGCGTGTCAGCCTTTTCCCCGGATAATGCATCTTGCAGACATGTATCAAGGGTATATTTTTCTTCGAGCGACATCGTGTTGTAATCTGCCCCGCCGAGCATGGCCTCTATCCCCTGCTGCATGATCGGCAGATTCCATATACTGTCTTCTGGAATGTTTTCTTTATAACACGCCGATAACAACTGAACAGTTGTATTTTTTTCTTCAGCATAACATGCGTTGATACTTTTTCCACTCCACGCACATGCAGTGAGTCGTGCATACTGTCCACGCTGCACATCAGCATTACAATTTTCTAAGGCAAAATCTTTTTCAGCAGTAGAAAAATCGTATGCTTGGAAAAAAGATGGAAGGAGTGACATATCGCCAGTTTGTCGGTAACATGCGACGGCTTGTTCCAGCCAATCTGAATACCGTATCTCTGCATTGTACAGATATGCTTGATTTGCATCTTGTACGCACGCATACAAGTCTGGAGAGACAGCCGACTCCTCTACTCCTTGCAGTGAAATAGGAAATTCACTTGCATGAACAGGACTCACAAATGTGACAGCAAACACAAAAAAAAGTACAGCAAACAAACATTGCTGTACTTTGAAAAAATCATGTCCCAGTGTATATGGCACAGACATAGTTATTTTTCTGATGGCCTGAGTGTCGCGACAATAGGCTTCCCATCCTCTGTGATAATAATCGTATGTTCAAAATGAGCCGATAAACTGCCATCGTCTGTGACAATAGTCCACCCATCGTCGAGGACATCTGTACGATAATCGCCCACCGTGATCATCGGTTCAATCGCAATGACCACGCCCGGCTTCAACAATTTTTTTTCAAGATATGCTTCATAATAATTTGGCACAGCAGGATCTTCATGCACCTCATGCCCGACGCCATGACCCACCAGGTCTCTGACAATGCCATAGCCTTGTGGCTCAATATACCGCTCTATCACTCTGCCAATCTCTGCAACCGATGTCCCAGCCGTCGCAACCTCTATTGCCATTTCAAGTGATTTTTTTGTGACAGATAAGAGCTGTCGTGCTTGACTGTTGATCTCTCCGACAGGCACCGTAATCGCCGTATCTGTAAAAAATCCATTGCCCCCTTGCCCTAGCCCACTCTTGGCTGGATACTGCATCCCAATATCAATACTCAAAATTTGACCTTCAATAAGAACACGGTCTGACGGGATACCATGCACAATTTCATCGTTCACACACGCACAAATAGTCCCAGGAAAAGGACGATGCCCTGATGGAGCATAGCCTTTAAACGCAGGAATACCACCGACCGCACGAATACGTCGTTCTGCTTCCGTATCGATCTCAAGAGTCGTCACTCCGGGTTTTGCCATCTTCCCAAGATCTTCTAGAATTGCCCCCAACAAAAGTCCTCCTTTGAGAATTGCATCTTGTTCTTCTTGTGTTTTCAGATAGGCCATACAACAGATAATTGGTATATTTATTTATTCCCATACTAACACAAAAACCAAAAAAATCAAGATGTCCACATAGCACCACATAGACAATATCGTAAAACACCGATATAATATGCAAGCTCTTTTGCCAGGCACTATGGTGCATGGCATCAAGACTCTCTAGAGAGTGCCGAAAGGCAAAAAAAAACGACCATTCTTGTTGAGGCGAAACTGCGAGGTGTACATCTCGCAGTAGGACTCCAAGAGGGTCTATTTTTTTATTCTCAAATGTTACGACAAAATAGCAGTAATGGCTTTCTCTACATCATCCATAGACGCTCGTCCATCCACCCGAGCAAGCACACCATGCGCGTCATAAAAGGCTTTGATGGGTGCAAGTGCAGTGTTGCCCTGGACTTTGATACGTTCACGAAGAATTTCTTGTGTATCATCAGGACGCGACTGGTACCCACTGGCAATCCGCGCTTTCAAACGATCAAAACTTTCCGTGTCATCAAGAGCAATTTCAATCACCTGTACATCATTGACAACACCTAATTCTTCAAAAAACGCATAGTAGCACTCTGCCTGCGCACGATTGCGCACAACACCATCGAGCACAACACCTTTGCCAGCATCAAGTGCGTCGCGAATCGCGTCAAAACCAAGTCTATACACAACAGTGTCTTTGACCAATTTTCCTTCAAGCATGGTGTCTACGGCTTCTTGTAATTCGGAATCAAGATCTGTTCTGCCTTGCAGCCCTCTGAGCAAGTCGCCAGTTGAAATGTGTGTGTACCCATAACGCTCAACAAGCCGCATTGCTTGCGTCCCTTTTCCACTTCCTGGGATACCGAGAAGAATAATAATTTTTTTCATACGCATTACCGTGATTCAAAATATTGTTCAAAGAGAGTAAACACTCCTTTTTTATCATTGATACTGATCACACGTTTCGACACAAGTGACTGTAATGTCTTATCTACCTTCTGAAGTGATATCTTTCCATCTTGTCGAGCCGTAGCAAGTGCGTCTTCGATGGCATCTTCTTCCTTACTATCAAGAGTACGCACGCTCGACTGTGAGACAAACATACGTATTTGTTCTCTCGAGACGGCTTTCATCTCAGACGAATACGCTGCATTACTCCCAAAGATATAGTCAAAAAATCCCATAACAACATACGTTATAACAAAGGAATTGTATAGGACAATATCAAAAAAATCAAGTCTTTTACTCCACTCTACAACAAAACCCCTATCATGGGGTTTTGTTTATTATTTATTATTTTTTGCTTACACTCTATCGTATTCATGCATCGTGAGCTGAGCTTGTACTTGCTTTGCCATTTCAATAGCAACGCTCACCACAATGAGAAGACTGATACCACCCACAGCCAATACTTGTGAACGAGTAAATGCCTGAACAATGAGTGGCAAGACAGCGATAAGCGCAAGAAAAAGCGCTCCACTAAAGACAAGACGATTCATGACCTTGCCAAGATATTCTTCTGTTTGCTTGCCTGGACGAACATTGGCAATAAAGGCACCTTGTCGTTGTAGGTTTTCAGCCATTTTATCTGGTCGGAAGATAATCGCAGTATAAAAATAGGTGAACCCAAATACAAGAATGAAATACAGCAACCCGTAATATAGTTGATTATTGAAAAAGGTAATAATGCCTCGTGCTATTGCCCCACCTGTTCCAGGATTGTTTGAAAAAAACTGTGCAATCATTGGTGGAAAGAGTACGACAGATACGGCAAAGATAATAGGGATCACACCGGCCATGTTCAGACGAAGCGGCAGATGGTTTTTCATACCAGCAGCAGCACGTCCACGCACTTGTCGCGCATAGGTAATAGGGATATTGCGTTGTCCTTCAGTAATGTACACGACGCCAACGATCGTCACTAATGCAACTGCCACAAATAAAATATACGTTGTCAAATCCGCAGGGTTGTAATTTACCACAAGGTTTTGAATGGTCGTTGGCAGTCCAGAAACAATGGCAGAAAAGATCAAAATAGAAATACCATTGCCGATATTTTTTTCAGTAATAAGTTCACCAATCCACATAAGGAAGACGGTTCCAGCGGTGACAGCAGTAATCATCGCAACCCATTGAAAGGGAGATGAAATACCAAGGATATTGCCACCAGCCTGGCTTGCGGTAGAACCAAGCAAACGCAACAAGGCAAACGCCTGGAGAATAGCCAGAGGAATACTTGCAATACGGGTATACATGTTGATTTTTCGCTGTCCAGACTCCCCTTCTTTTTGCAATTCTTCCAACTGAGGGAGCGCCATTGTCAACACTTGAAAAATAATGGACGCCGTAATATATGGACCAACACCAAGCATCACAATAGAAAAATTTTCAATCGTACCACCTGAAAAAATATTCAATAACCCAAGCACCTGATTGCCAGACAAAAAACCTCGAAGTGCTTCAATATCTACTCCTGGGACAGGAATATGTGCAGCTGCACGAAAAATAACAAGCATCCCAAGGACAAACAGGATGTTCTGACGAAGATTTTTAATTTTCCAAATACGGCGGAGTGTTTCTAACATACAAAGCTAATGTGATGATGGAGATGAGTAGAGCAACCCAACCCGATAACATGTGCATGATATCACACACAAAGAATACTGACCATCAGTATTCTTAGAAACGAAGAGAGCCGCCTGCTTGCTCAATTGCAGCGGTCGCAGCCTTTGTTGCAACACATCCCTGCAGTGTGACGTTCTTCGTCAATGTACCACCGGCAACAATCTTTACAGGATGTGAGATGTTCTTGATAACACTTTTGCTTTTGAGAAATGAAGGTGTCACCAAAACATGTTCTTCTGCGACACGATTCAGTGTTCGAAGTGACACAGCCTGTGCCTTTGGATGCATACTCGTAAATCCACGAAGTTTTGGAACTTTGAGAAGAGATTGCTTCATTCCCCGAACAGCGGTTCTACTCTTTCCACCAGAACGAGCTCGTTGGCCTTTCGTACCACGAGCTGCGGTGGTTCCTTTTTGTGATCCATTCCCACGACCAACACGTTTTTTTTGTCGTGCTGATCCGAATGCTTTTGAAATTGTGTGTGCACCAATTGCCATATAATTATACTGATTTCTTTTCTTCAGATACAGTTGCTTTTGGATCCTGAACAGTCTTGTTCGAGATGTCATTCGTTTCGTCTATTTTTTTAGAAGCTTTTTTAGATCCTTTTTCTTTGACATGAAACGATTGCAATGCATCAAAGGTTGCTTTGATATTGTTGATTTTATTATTTGTCTTCCCAAGCATTTTTGATGAAGCATTTGGGACGCCTGCCATTTCAAGCACCGTGCGAATTACTGATCCTGCAATAATACCAGACCCTTTTGGTGCCGGTTTGAGCATAACATCAGCCGCTTTAAATTTCGCATGCACCGTATGTGGCAATGTTTCCTTGATAAGGGGCACAAGGATCATATGCTTCTTTGCCTGTCGAACTGCTTTTTCTACAGCGATCTGGACATCTTTTCCTTTTTGAATACCATACCCAACACGCCCATTTCGATCACCAATAAGAACACAACATCGGAAACTCATTTGTTTTCCACCTTTTGTAACACGAGTTACACGAGCAAGATCAACAATTTGTTGGTCAAACTCTGGTTTTTCTTTTGGGGCTCGAGAGCCACGTCTTCGTTTTCCTTCTGGTTGTGCCATATGAAATCGAAATTAGAATATCAAACCACCATCTCGTGCACCATCTGCAACAGCCTTCACACGTCCATGGTATGCATACCCACCACGATCAAAAACGACCGTTGTAATGTTTGCTTTTTGAGCTTTTTCAGCAAGGACTTTTCCAAGCACATAGGCACGCGCTTCTTTGCCAGTTCGATCTCCTGCGTCAACATCAAGAGAAGCATCTTTTTTACTATGCACACTCACAAGCGTAAGACTAGCGACATCGTCAATAAGCTGGACATACATCCCACGAAGACTCCGAAATACACAAAGTCGTGGACGAAGCGCAGTGCCTTCAACACGAGCACGAACACGCACGCGTCGACGAGCTCGTTTTTGTTCTTTTGTCTGATGTTTAGTATTCATAGAATATGTATGGAGAATTACGCACCAGCTGCCTTTGCAGCTTTTCCTGCTTTGCGTCGAATCTGTTCTTCCATATACTTAATTCCCTTTCCTTTATATGGTTCAGGTTTACGGATAGAACGAATCTCTGCTGCCGTAGCGCCCAATAATTCTTTATCAGCACTGACAAGCGTCATAACATTTTTCTCAACACTCGCTTGGACAGTTGCGGGAATCTTATAGATAACAGGATGAGAAAAACCAAGATCTAATTTAAGGTCCGTTCCTTGCATCGCCACTTTATATCCTACGCCGTTGACTTCCAATTCTTTTTTAAATCCAGTGGTTACTCCCTCAATCATGTTTCGAATATGTGCACCAAACGTTCCCCAGAGTGAACGCTCTTTCTTTTCTTCTTTTTGTACCACATCAACTGCCACAACATTGTCCGTGACTGACACACTCACGAGTGGATGAATACGCCTTTCGAGCGTCCCTTTTGGACCTTGGACTTTCACCACATCATTGGCAATCGTCACCGTGACGCCTTGCGGGATCTCAATTGTCTTTTTTCCTATACGTGACATACATTAATAGATACTACAAAGCACTTCGCCCCCAACACCATCTTGTCGCGCTTGCTTATTTGTCATGATTCCTTTTGATGTTGACACAATCGCGATACCATAATCATTCAAAACACGAGGCATCTCATCAGATTTTCGGTATACCCGATGTCCAGGCTTGCTTTCACGAGTAATAGATTGAATTTTTGATTGTTTTCCCTGGTACGCCAATGTCAATACAAGCATACGTGGGTTGCCATCAATTTCTGCAACGTCTTGAAGATAGCCTTCTGCTTTGAGAAGATCTGCAAGAGCTCTTTTTACCTTAGATACAGGTACTTCAGTAGTACGCTTGCGTGATTTTGCAGCGTTTCTGATACGTGTGAGCATGTCTGCGATTGGGTCTGTCATCATAGAATAATCGTCTTACCAGCTTGATTTACGGACACCCGGGAGTTTTCCATCGTTTGCCATTTCCCGGAAACAAATACGGCACAATCCAAATTTTCTCATAAATGCTCGTTTTCGTCCACAATTCCAGCATCGTCGCACGAGTCGAGTACTAAACTTTGGAATACGTTTTGATTTTGCTATTTGTCCTTTTGTTGCCATAACACTATATTATTTGTCCCGAAATGGGAATCCAATTTCTTTCAAAAGTGCGAGTCCTTCTTTTTTGTTGATCGCCGTAGTAGTTATCACGACTTCAAGCCCATGCATGCGTTCTACGGCGTCGCCACCAATTTCCGGAAATGCAATGTTTTCTTTAAATCCTATAGCATAATTTCCCTGTGCGTCAAAACTTTTTGGACTAATACCTCGAAAATCTCGCACCCGTGGAAATGTAATATGAATCAATTTGTTTAAAAATTCGTACATGGATCGCCCTCTCAGAGTTACGGATACACCAATATTCATCCCCTCTCTGATTTTAAAATTTGAAATAGCTTTTTTCGATTTATTATGTACTGGCTTTTGTCCTGTAATCTGTGTCAGTGTCTTTTCAATTTGCTCAATATACTGTTTATCCTTTACATGTCGACCATAGCCAACATTGACCACAACTTTTTTAATGCGTGGTACTTGCATAACATTTTTGTACCCAAACTGTTCTTGCAGTTTTGGTGCAACAGTCGTTTTATATTGTGTGTAGAGTGTTGGCTCTGTCATAAAACTAATCGAGGTATTCACCACTTACTTTAGCTATACGTTTTTTTGTTGAACCTTCTTTTTTATATCCAACGCGAGTTGGTTTTTTTGATGCAGGGTCAATAACCATAACATTACTTGCATCAATGGGACGTGAAAGTTCCAACACTTGCCCTTTCTCTCCACGCTGTCGTGGTTTCATGTGTCGTTTCATCGCATTCAATCCCTCGACGACGACAAACCATCGCTGCTTTTGTTCGTGAAAAAGAGTTTGTGTAACTTTTCCTGTCTTTCCGTTATCTTTTCCAGAAAGAATTTTTACATTGTCGCCTGTTTTTATCTTCATACAAATGTTAGAGTACTTCAGGTGCCAAAGAAACAATTTTCTGGAATCCCTTTACGCGAAGCTCTCGAGCAACTGGTCCAAAAATACGTGTTCCCTTTGGTTCTTTATTTTTCTTATCAACAACAACGGCAGCATTTTCATCAAATCGGATATAGGTACCATCTTTTCGTCGAATTTCTTTTCGTTGGCGAACCAATACAGCATGAACAACATCACCTTTTTTGATGGCAGCACGTGGCGCTGCTTCTTTCACTGCACATGTCACAATGTCACCGATATGCGCATATCGTTTTTTAAATCCACCGAGCACGCGGATTACCTTCAATCTCTTTGCTCCTGAATTGTCGGCTACTTTGAGCACTGATTCTTCTTGGATCATATCTCACGAATTATGCAGTTTTCTTTACAACTGAAATCACAAACCATCGTTTTGTCTTGCTATATGGGCGGCATTCTTGAAATCGGACAACATCACCTTCCTGCACAGTCCCTTTTTCATCATGCACTGCGTATTTTCGACTTGTGACATACTGTTTTTTATACTTTGGATGCATTTTTACAGTTTCCACACGAACATGGACTGTTTTTTGTTCCTTTGCAGAAACAACAGTACCTTCGAATTCTCGCTTGATAACTTTTGGAGTTTGTGTTGTGTGATTCTTCGTAGTCATAAAATCTTTATTGCTTTGATGCCGCTACATTAAGCAGTGTCAAAATTTGGGCAATCACTTTTTTTGTCTGCTTAATGGTATGGATTTGCTTGAGCTGCCCTTCATGTGCCTGAAATTGAAGCTCTTTTAAATGAGCACGTTGCTCGATGAGCAAAGTCTTCAAATCATCTCCTGTTTTTTGCTTCAATTCTACAAGTTCCATATATTACTTCGTAATAATTTTTGTTTTTACTGGCAATTTATGCCCCGCGAATTCCAATGCTTCTTGTGCTTTTTCTACAGGGAGACCACCCATTTCAAACATGACAGTTCCTGGCTTTACCGTACAGACATAATGATCAGGTGCGCCTTTTCCTTTTCCCATAGGTACTTCAGAACCTTTTTTGGTGACTGGTCGATCTGGGAAAATACGAATCCAGACCTTTCCACCACGGCGGACGTACCGAGTCAAGACACGACGAGCAGATTCGATCTGTCGTGATGTGACCCAACTATGCGTTGTTGCCACAACACCGACCGTACCAAAAGCAATCGTGTTTGTACGGCTCGCGGTACCTTTATTCCCGCGTCGCGGTTTATGCCATTTTCTGTGTTTTACTTTTTTTGGGATAAGCATACCGTTTCTTAGTTCTTATCAGACAGTCGTCTTGCAGGTCGCTTTCGGCGACGTGCTGTTTGTGTTTTTGGTTCATCAGCTATATCAAACACGTCTTTTCGACCAAATACTTCCCCATGATAGATCCATACCTTCACACCGATAACACCGTATGTGGTATGCGCTTCAACTCTTCCGTAATCTACATCACCACGAAGCGTAATCAATGGAACTTTTCCTGCAGCAAGTTTTTCAGATCGAGCGATATCAGCGCCATTGAGACGCCCTGATACCTGAATTTTGACACCACCTGCGTTTGCTTCCATGACACGCTTAATAGACTGTTTCATGGAACGTCGGAATGGAATACGTTTTTCAAGATCAGTTGCAATTGATTGTCCCACAACCATCGCAGAAAGCGCTGGTGTACTGACTTCACGGACATTCAATTTCACTTTCAGAATCATTTTCAAAATCTTTCGTTCGATATATTTTCGGACATCGTCCAAACCTTTTCCACCGCGTCCAATAATATATCCTGGTTTTGCTGCCAAAATAGTTACGGTTACGTTCTTTGGACCACGTTCAATACTGATGCGATCAATATGCGCATCCTTGAACTTTTTCCCAAGATACGTACGAATAGCAATATCTTGCTCAGCATAGGTAGCATAATCATCTTTTGAGAACCAACGAGAGTCCCATGTGTAGATGATACCAGTGCGGTGAATTTTTGGATGAACTTTATGTCCCATATATCAGAATGTTGAATGTAGAATTTCGAATGCAGAATTATTTCTTTGCCTTTTTTTCTTTTTTCGCAGGGATTTCATCTGCATTCTTTGTCTGTACATCTTCTTTCATTTCTTCTTTTTTTTGCGTTGATGCTTTAGGTGCTTTTTTTGTCGCTTTTTCATCACCTTCGAGCACGAGCGTAATGTGGCTTGTACGCTTACGGATTTTTCCTGCCCGACCAAATGCTCGTGGCATCCAGCGATACAAAATCGGACCACCGTCTACGTATGCTTCTTTTACCATCAATGTATCAATGTCAATATCTGCATTATGTTCAGCGTTTGCAACCGCGCTGCGGAGTAATTTCAATACAGATGATGCAGCGTGTTTTTTTGAAAATTTGAGCTGTACCAATGCATCAGCAGCATGCATACCACGGATGAGGTCAACAAGCAGCCGCACTTTTCGTGGTGCTACGCGGAGATTGTTCAATTTTGCTGTTGCTTGCCGTTTCATATGTATGTGATAGGTGGGCGCACTATACGCTGTTTGTTACTGGTTGTCAATTATTTTTGCTGTGGTTTTGGTGCTGGTGGTTTCGTTGTGCTTTCTTTTGCAAGTTTTCCACTGTGTGCCTTAAAGGTTCGTGTTGGAGAAAATTCACCAAATTTATGTCCTACCATGTTTTCATCCACTGTGAACTCAATAAACTTGCGTCCATTGTGCACAGCAAAGGAAACACCCACCATGTCTGGCGTGATGGTGCAGGATCGTGACCATGTCTTAATTGGAGTACGATCATTATCTGCTTTTGCTTTGTGAACCTTCGCAATGATTTTTGGATCAACGTAAGGTCCTTTTTTCAAACTTCGTGACATAAATGTATGCTTGGAGGACTTGGAAGGCTTGGGAAGGCAGAGAAAGAATATCTTTCCGAGCCTTCTAGGCCTTCTAAGCCTTCTCTAAATTATTTCTTGCCTTTACGGCGGTGGAGAATAAATTTACTGCTTGCCTTCTTTTTATTTCGTGTTTTGACACCCATTGCTTTCTTTCCCCATGGGGTCTTTGGACCACCTTTGAGACCTGTACTGGTTCGCCCTTCCCCTCCTCCGTGAGGATGATCTACAGGATTCATTGCTCGTCCCTTGACTGTTGGTTTCCAACCTTTCTTTCGCATGCGTCCTGCTTTTCCAAGTCGTACCAAGTTGTATTCCGGATTACTGACAGTCCCAACAGTTGCGAGTGCTTCTTTTGGGATCAAACGAATTTCTCCTGAAGGAAATTTCAACTGAGCAAAGGCACCTTCGATCGTTTGAAGCTGCGCACTTGTTCCTGCACCGCGTACAATAGATCCCCCAGTCATTGGTGCCAATTCAACATTGTATACGAACAGACCAACAGGAATATGTTCGAGAGGCATGCGGTTTCCAATGGTTGCGTCTATTTTTTGTTGTGATGATATGACTACATCGCCTACTTTTTGTCCTTTTGCTGCGATGTAATATGCTTTTGTGTTATCTTCAAATGAAACGAGCGCAATACGAGCACCACGGTTTGGATCATATTCGATCGCTTCAACAGTAGCGGGCGTATCAAATGAAAATCGTTTGAAATCAACCATGCGGTACAACTTCTTTACGCCGCCGCCTCGATGTCGGACCGTAATACTTCCTGTATTATTTCTTCCACTGTGTTTTTTTAACACTTTCGTAAGAGATTTCTCAGGGCGTTTCTTTGTAATATCAGAAAAGTCTTGTGCACTAGCACCGCGTCGTCCTGGAGTTGTTGGCTTATATTTTTTTATCGGCATACCAGGATATTAAACACCAGAATGAATATCAATATGCTTTCCTTCTGGCAGAGTAACAATAGCTTTTTTCCAATCTTTTCGCTTGCCCAGGGTTCGACCAAATCGAACATTTTTTCCTTCTACATTGATAACACGAACTGAAAGAGGAGCGATACCGTAGTGTGTTTTTATCTCAGTAGAAATATCATTTTTGGTTGCATTGATTGCCACACGGAATGTGTACCGTCCTGTAGATTCCACACTTGCCGCTTTTTCACTGACATGTGCTCCCAGTAAGATACGTTTGTGAACAAATGCATTCTGCACAGACACACGTTTCTTTTCTTCTAAAACAGGTGTTGTTTCTTTTTTTGCTTTTGTATCAGTTGTCTTTCGTTTCAAAATTCCCATAGCAATTATGCCAAACGTGATTCAAGAGTTTCTATTGCTTTTTGTGTAGCAACAATATATTGATGATGCAAAATATCAACCACGTTCATATCAATTGCTCGTTGCAAATGTACTTGTGGAATATTTCGAACAATCAATCCAAAATCTTCTCCCTCTCCACCAATGATCAAGGTACTTTTTCCATTGAGAGGCAATGTCTTCACGAGGGTTGACATGTCTTTTGTTTTTTTCAAATCGGTAAGCCCTTCAACAATAAAAAATTTCTCATTCTTTGCTTTGGAAGAAAGCACCATCTTTGTTGCAAGCTGTTTCATTTTTTTGTTGATACGCTGGGTATAATTTCGAACATTTCGTGGACCAAACGTCACACCGCCGCCTTTCCATATTGGAGAACGAGTAGATCCATGTCGCGCGCGACCAGTCCCCTTTTGTTTCCATGGTTTTTTTCCACCACCACGAACTTCGTCTTTTGTTTTTGTATGAGCCCAAGGTTCACGTGCATTTGCTTCAATCGCATGATATACCTGATGCACAAGTGCAGTTTTTGTAGGCACACCAAAGATTGCATCATTCAATGCCATGTCTTTTTCCTTCTTCCCTTGTACATTGTAGACTGATACATTCATATAGATAGCATTATGCAGCAGGTGCTTCTTCTTTCTTTTCTTCAGGGGTCTCCTCAACCTTAGTTTCAGGAGTAACTTCGGTGCGTTCTTCTTTCTTTGTATCGTCAACAAGCTCATCAGTAGCATCCGCTTTTGTTTCCGCAGCATGAGCAACCTCAATGGTTCCTTCTTCGGTAGAAATTATCAATAAACCACCAAATGCACCAGGAACAGCGCCTTTGATCAACAATTCATTTTTTTCTTCATCAATACCAACAATTTCCAAATTTTTCACAGTGACTTGCTGGTCTCCCATGTGTCCGCCCATACGAACGCCTTTGAATACACGCTGCACACCGCCGGCACCAATACTTCCAGGCATGCGAAGCTGATCTTTATGACCATGGCTTGCAGGTGCCCCACGAAATCCATGACGTTTGACAACACCTTGGAATCCTTTTCCTTTTGATACGCCGACAACTTCCACACGGTCTCCCTCAGAAAAAATACTGACTGTGAAACTATCACCTCGAGAAAGACCATGATCCTCTGGTGCGCGGAAATCACGCATATGTCTAACAGCATCGATATCTTTCAAATGTCCTTTGAGTGGTTTTGTAAGGCGAAATGCTTTTTGTGGACCAAATCCAATCTGTAGGGCACTCACACCATCACGCTTTACCGTTTTCACTTGTGTGACAACACATGGACCTGCCTGTACACGAGTAACCGGAACAACAGTACCATCCTCACGGAAGATCTGTGTCATTGTTTTTTTTGTTCCTAAAATACATTTCATATGCAGTCATTGCTTCCCGCAATGCGGGAAGGTAACAAAAAACTAGAAAGAAAGATATCAATACAACGGCATTGGACCCTTTCTTTCTAGCCTTATGGAATAATCCGCCCAAGGCGGACTTGCGAAGGCTTGTAACAAATTGGAATGTGTCAGTAGTGTTCTCCTGATATCTTCGGGCGTCCACAGATGTTTTCTTTCCCTGAACCACTGAATGAGTCGAAAGAGAAGATCTTATCTGCTCCGCGAATGAAGCTATCGTGCACAGAAATATAAGTATTGAGTGCGGCACAATTGTATCTCACTTTCTCTAGGCTGTCAAGTGCAGATATGTTGGTTTATTGATAGGTTATCCACACGGCTTCATCTCACTTCGTTCGATTGCTCCGTGCAGGCTGGATTTTGTACTTTTTTTTCTTGCGGCAACGCAACCCCACCCTAACCCTTCCCTTAAAAAGAGGAGGAAACCTTCTTAGCACGTTCCTCTTTCCCTTTTTAAGGGAAGGAGGACAGGAGGTAGGGTTGCTTGCATTACCACCAAACAAAAAAAACAGCCCTTTCGGACTATTTTTTTGTTTATTGCTAGTTGTTCATTGCTACTTGCAACTAACTCATCTTGATCTCTACATCAACTCCCGCTGGCAAATTGAGACTCATGAGAGCATCGATTGCTTTTGGTGAAGGTGAAATAATATCAATCAGACGCTTGTGCGTTCGCATTTCGTACTGTTCTTGCGCAGGTTTGTGAACAAAGGTAGAACGGTTTACACTAAATTTTGCCGTCTCAGTAGGAAGTGGAACTGGTCCGACGACTTTTGCACCGTTTCGTTCAGCTGTGTCGATAATCGTTTTTGTAGCGATATCGATAATTTTATTATCGTATGCGCGGATCTTAATACGAAGCTTTGATCCAGCGGTCTGCGTGTCGTCGTCTTGTTGTGGGTGCTTGTCTGCTGTCATAAAAGAACGGAAGAAAGAAAAGGAGGAAAGCCGCAGTGCGGCTCTCCTCCGGTTTTCTATTATTGAATAATCTTCGTTACCACACCAGCGCCGACGGTTCGACCACCTTCACGAATAGCAAAGCGAGTCTTCTCTTCAAGCGCAACTGGGACGATGAGTTTGATATTGAGATTCACAGTATCACCAGGCATGACCATTTCTGTGCCAGCAGGCAAGGTGACTTCTCCTGTTACATCAGTTGTGTTGATGTAAAACTGTGGTTTGTATTTATTGAAGAATGGTTTGTGTCGTCCACCTTCTTCTTTGGTGAGCGCAACTACTTCTGCTTCAAATTCAGTATGAGGCGTAATAGTACCTGGTTTTGCCAGTACTTGTCCGCGCTCTACTTCATCTTTCTTTGTACCACGAAGGAGGACACCTGCGTTGTCACCAGCTTGCGCTTGGTCAAGACTCTTGTTGAACATTTCAACTCCAGTCACAGTAGTCTTACTGGTTTGAGCTTTCATACCAACAATTTCTACTTCTTCTCCAACTTTTACTGACCCACGGTCAACACGACCAGTAACAACCGTACCACGTCCTTCAATAGAGAACACGTCTTCAATAGACATGAAGAATGGTTTGTCGAGGTCACGTACAGGTGTTGGGATATATTCATCAAGCGTCTTCAAAAGATCCATGATTGGCTTACTTGCAGCGTCATCGCTTGGATTTTCAAGAGCTTTGAGTGCAGACCCACGGATGATAGGTGTGGTGTCTCCAGGGAATTCGTATTTGTTCAAGAGGTCTTTGATTTCTTCTTCTACGAGGTCGATAAGTTCTGGATCAGATACTTGGTCGACTTTGTTCAAAAAGACCACGATGTAAGGCACACCTACCTGGCGAGCAAGCAAGATGTGTTCACGTGTCTGCGGCATAGGGCCGTCTGCAGCTGATACAACGAGGATAGCCCCGTCCATCTGTGCAGCACCAGTGATCATGTTCTTGACATAGTCAGCATGGCCTGGACAGTCCACGTGTGCGTAGTGACGAGCATCTGTCTCGTATTCTACGTGTGCAGTCGCGATAGTAATACCACGTGCCTTTTCTTCTGGTGCAGCGTCGATAGCATCGACACCTTTTGTCTGAGCAACAAGCCCATGTGCACCAGCAACAGCAAGGATCGCTGCAGTGGTCGTTGTTTTGCCATGGTCTACGTGACCAATGGTACCCACATTCACGTGAGGTTTGGAACGATTAAACTCTGCCATAGTGGCATACATTATTCACCGCACTGCACTGAGTGGTCAGCACAGATTTGTGTCCAGCGGTATGATACTTTGTTTTATCTAAGATTCTATCCGGTGTTGCTTTCGCAGAGCCGGAAAAAAAGGCGTAAAAGTTACGCGTGTCGATTATATAGGAAACAACGCAATGCGTCAAGCCCTCTTTCTAGGGATAACATGGGGAAATGTGGCAGTTTGGTTCTAGAACTTCAAAAAGCGAGAAAGAAGTCTACGCATCCATGACTTTGCTGTGCTCTGCACCATATTTTTTGCCATATTCTTGGCAACCATCTTTTTCAGGTCTCCAGGCCCCATGCCAGCCTGCTTCATCGCAGCGTCCATTTGTTCCTTTTCGCTCATATTTGCATAATCTGGCTGTCCTGCTGACTGTGGTGGTTGTGATTGTTGTGCATTATCCATATACAAAGGTAACACGTTATTGAGATGAATTAGGAATTTTTGAATTTAAAATTTAAGAATTTATTCGATTGGTTCTTCAAAAAACAACGGTTCCTCATCGAGAGGTTCTTCTTGCCAATCACCGAGCGGTCGTTCTGTTGCGGGTGGAATAGACTGTGGCATCGGTGGGTCAAACGGCAGTGTTTCAACCGTCATCTCTTCATCCTCTTCTTCAGTATCTCCAAAAAAATCTTCCTCTTCTCCAACACCAACAGCAGGATCTTCGTATCGAGAACGGTGACGTTCATGGTCAGCAGGTTCATGATAATCAAACAGTCCAAGATCATCATCGTCATCATCATCTTCCAGCCAGTCAAACGAAGGTTTTTTGTACCGATCTTGTAACACATCTCCTGTGCTGTGCCACTCAGGCTTGTGTGCAAAATCTTCCACAAACGGATCAAAGGGTGGTTCATCAGCAAGTTTTTCTTCGAGAATATCTGCAAATTCTTCTCGTTCTGTTGCCTCCTGGTGTGCACGCCAAATGGCAATATCGTCATTGATTTGTTCGAGGAGTTCATCACCAGAGAGAGACATCACATCACGTGGGTCGGTCATCATGGCCTCATATTCATCAATAGGGATAGCCGCAAACCCGTCCCCTATCGCGCTATCAAACACGATCATACGGTCGCCGGTCTTTTTTGCGAGTTTAAAAAGGCGTTCAAATGATGACATAGTGCAAGAATATTAGTAGGGGTATTGTATCGGATTCGCACGAACTCCGTCAAGCATCAAGAGGGATTGTAATATGCTCTAGTTGCAAGCAAACAATATGTGTATATATCTGCGTCGTTTCCCGTTGGTATATCTTTATTCCTTGATTAAGAGTAGGCTTCATATAAGCGATGAGATTTATTCAGTAATCCAAAAACATATGGAACAGACGAAATCCAGTACAGTCCCAGTCGTCCTCTCCATCATTATCACCGCTGTCGTAGTTGGTGGCTTAGTGTATTGGTGGCAAACTAATCAGGAGTCAAAATTGCCTACAGACCAAAATGTTACCGAACAGACAAAACCTGCAAAAGTAACTACAAAAACTTATAGTAGTTCCGAGTTCAATTATTCATTTCAATATCCAGAAGACTGGTTCCTTACAAAGAGCCCAAAACTTGATAAAGCACAACCAGAGGCTGTTTGGATCTCAAAAAAAGAGATTACGAACGCTGAACAAAATACAGAGTTAATGATTACAATCAATCGTTCTTCCCTTGAAGACAACATACGAAAAAACCTAATCAGTCGTGAGAATATTACTTTTGCTGGTCAATCTGCAACAAAAATTAACTTCACGGGCGATTTTGGCTCCCCAGTAGTTTCTATATTGATTCCACAGAATGATTACACATTCTTGATTAGTTATGATCCAGCAGATCAAAACTATACTAACATAGAAACCATATTGAATAGTTTTTCTTTTCAAAACCAAAATACAAATCAACAAGTCACTCAACCTCAAGATATTGTCTACACAAACTCAACCTACGGTTTCACTTTAACTTTTCCACAAACGTGGAAAGACTATACGACAAAAAGCAGAACAATAGATTGGGGAACGTTAGGTACCAACGATTCTATTGACTTTGGTTTTTCTGTTCAAGACTCCTTATTCAATATTAGTGTACATTCAAAAAGCCAATGGCAAAAACTTGAATCTGAAGAAGGCCCTACGCCGACGTATCTAGGAGAAAATAGTAAATATGTTTTCGGATATGCAATAGCACAAGATGCCGTCAATAATACAATGGTTGCGAGAATGGCAGAAATTCAAGAAATTATAAAAACATTTGGATTGACAAAATAATAGCAAATTTAGCAATTATTTTAAGAAATTCGTTTAATAGTAATATATATGAATAAAAAAAATTTGTTCCTGTTTGCAATTGCAATCCCATTATTAACAATGGGAGCAGGCTGTACAACTAATCAAGCAACAACTGATGAACCTTATATTATGCCATTCAATGGTGCCGTCGAACCATCTGATCCAGTTAGCGAAGATCCAAAAATACCTATAACCTATTCAACAAGTGGCGTCTCCACCTCTGTATCCCAAAAGACAGCACCATTTGTTTACACAGCCAATCAATTAGAATCAATGGCTAAAGAGTGTGGTACCAAACATGAAGCTGATTACTTTGATAAGTTAGTTACTAAATTTAGTGGCTCATCTAAAACTATCTACAACTTCAAGTACACTGGAGAAAGCCAAGGATTTGATACTTTCGTCGTAACATTACTTCCAAACAAAGCTGGTTATACTTCACTTGATCAATTCAAGAAAGACTTTGATCTATGTTACGCCGCCGGAGACGCTTATCCTACAATGCTAAATGATAATTGGCTCCTCTTCATGAGTTCCTGTGGCTCTGGAGGTAGTGATGGCTCTAACAAACCAATTGGATGTCAAGAAGTGAAAGATGTTGTTGAACCAACAATAAAACTTAGATAAAAAAGCCCAACCTCAATTGAGAGGTATGCATGGGATTCAAGAAAAAATGCAAAAATATAATTTATTCAATAATCAGCAAAAGTATGAACCAGAAAACGTTACTTCTACTCGCCATCGTCACTACCGTTTTAACAACAGGGGCTGGATGCACGACTAATCAGGCGACGACTGCTGACAATGATATTATGCCGTACAATGGTGCTGTCGAACCATCGGATACAGCAGTTGTGCCAACTAATTGGAAAACGTACACCAATACAGATTATGGGTATTCGATTCAATATCCTTCAACGTGGACTGTAGATTTGGCATCTAAAGATAGTCGAGGTAAAACCCTAGCCACATTCTTAGCCCCTGGACAGAAAAATGTGCCACATGACAAAATAGTTGACATTCAAGTTTCTCCCACGACCAACGTTTCCAGAGTTGATAGCGCTGATTATATTAAGCGTAATAGCAATGTAATCATTTCAACATCACCAGTTGTTGTTGGAGGCGTTTCAACTGACAAATTCATTATCAACTTGAATAATGGATACAATATGGGGGTATATGTAGAGAAAAATTCAGAAACCTACGTATTAGGATTACACAACACAACCTCTAGCGATAAAGAATATATTGATACCTTTGATTTAATGCTTTCGAGTTTTAAATTCACGAAATAAGGAATAAAAACTTCTAGGTACATCAACGATAACACTGAGTATAAGGTTGCGTGAAAAAGAAATGCCCTGCCCGAGATATCTCGGGCAGGGCGTGATGAGCGGGGCGACTGGACGATCTACCTATTCCCCAATTTGGTAACCGCAATTCCAAATCGCCGGTAAAGATACTGTTGCCTTGCCGACTTCTTCATTCCAAGGTAACGATCTAGGTCGGCACCCTTTGCGCCATTCTCAATCAGCTTCCTGAAGGTCTGTTCTTCGAGCGCACGGAACCACTCACGAAGAGGAAGATCGTTACCCCCTTGTTCAAAAAGGTGGGCGAGGAAATCAGCTAGATTGTCGATGGACGAATCATAGGGTAAACCACTGGCAAGTACTACGTCACACTTGCCCTCGGCGTACCGCAGAGCTTCCCGAAGCTCATTCACCGCTTTTACCGTCATCGTCGTGATCATGTATAGTTACCTCCGTTGGCGACTACTCTTTATATCACGCTCACGCATATCTGTCAAGCTAAAAAAGTACAAAAAATAATAATTTTTTCTTCACTCCACACAACTTCCACTCTTGAAATTGAAGGTTTGAAGCAGTAAAATAGGTTTATTGTGAAATAAAAGTTTGTACTGGAAACAAAAGGCTGGACTTCGCATACTCACATACGTTAGCTGAAATTTTTTTCAATTATGGAAACCCCATCTCTAACCGAAATAATAAAAAACAGCACAGTTGTTGTTCATCCTGGGAGGTATGTTTACCTTCAAGGTAAAGAATTTGAAATAAAAAACCATTTTTTTATTTCACAGGATCAAGATGAAACAACAATAGTAACCGAAGAAGAAAATATTTCTCAAACAACCTTTAGCAAAGAAGTTAAATGGTTTAAGTTGTTCGAAATAAAAGTTTCTGTGCCGTTTCTTGGAGTGGGATTGCTTGCCGCAATAACAAAGGCTGTTGCTGACAAAGGTTTAAACATCTTGGTCGTTTCTACTTTTTCAAAAGACTACATACTCGTGCGAGAAAAAACCTATGACACGGTAATATCTTGTCTAAAAGATATTGGATTTCCGGTAATAAAAAAAGATTGAAAAATACATTGCACAACACAGTATATGCACTCGTTGAATACACACTTATGAAAATAAAAACAGCAACAATCAATGATGCAAAAGAAATGCATAGGATTCACACGAGTGCAGTACATACAACATGCAAAGATTTTTATACAGAAAGACAGATACAAGCATGGCTCGAAGGCAGATCACCTGAAGGATACTACGAAGGTATCAATAACGGTGAAATGTATGTAGCAGAAGATGATGGGAAGATAATCGGCTTTGGTCATGCAATTCCCGGAGAGGTTATTGCCATTTTTGTCGATCCCACTTTCCACAAAAAAGGAATGGGAAAACGTCTATTGGATTATGGCCTTCATATAGCTTCACAAAATCACAAAAAAATTAAAATTGAATCAACTATCAATGCCGAAAGTTTTTACAAAAAATATGGATTTGTAAAAATAAAAGATGATGTGTTCATAAAACAAGGCATAAAAATTCCCATAATTGTTTTGGAGTATTCAACGACATCCCCTACCACATAATACCTTGCACAAACACATCGCCTATCACGCGTTATGTGAAATTTTACTGATTTTTTTCCACTTTTCTGTCTCAATTACTTAACAAAAAATATGAACCTACAAAACAACGAGCCAGCCCAAAGCTCTCAAAACATCTGGACAATCATACTGAGCGTAGTGGTAACGGCTTTACTTGTGGGAGGAGGTTTCATGTTGTTTCAAAAAAATCAGACAGATATTTTGAGAAAAGAAATCCAAGCCCTTAGAATTCAGAATGAAAAAATATCACAAGATTTGATGGAAGCTAAAAAAGTGACAGTTATACAAGAATTGACAAGTCAAGATACAGCTATAGTAAACAATACTCAACCTGAGCATACGACATCGTCGCTATGCACTGATCCTGCAACAGTATCAGATATTGGTCGCGATGTTTTTCCCATCGACCCAAAATATAAAGGCATTACTTTGCTTGGTCAATTTTTTACCGCTTACAATTGTGGACCAACACGGGTCAGTAACATTTTTGGCGTAGAAGGAGACATATATACTCTCGGTGTTACTATTTGGCTAAAAGGTCAACCTAGCCAATCATTAATAGAAACGTACCTCTCTATAGGCTTCAATTGTTATGATGCAAATTCTGGTGCACCTTGCAAATCTGAATTGGGAACAAAAAAAATAATCTTAGATGCACCTATAAAAATTGAGGAGCTCATAAAATTGGAACCATATCATGAATTTTTTGAAGCAGATGATTGTATAGATTGCGGGTAACAACCAACCCAACTATCGCCTAAATATTGTACAGTATTTATGAAATCACAATTTTTTCTTTCCCCATATGGCACTCAATAGATACATGAAGATTCTTCTCTACGGTGGAAATATCTGGTATTTTGGCGAGGGAATGCTCGGTCCTCTTTTTGCCGTGTTCACAGAACGAGTGGGTGGAGACATTTTGGATATTTCTGGGGCGTGGGCGACGTATCTGATTATTGCAGGTTTGCTCTACATTGTGGTGGGGAAAATAACAGATACATACAATAACGCAGAAAAAATAATGGTTCTGGGCTATGCTCTCAATGCCCTTTTCATTTTTGGGTATTTATTTGCCTCTGTCCCCTGGCATTTATTTGTGGTGCAGGCAGGTTTGGGGGTTGCCGCGGCTATGGCTACTCCCACATGGAATGCGCTTTATGCAAAGCATGAGGATAGAAGACATAGCGGATTTCAATGGGGCCTCGCAGGTGGAGAAGCTCAAATTATTACGGGGGTAGCGATTATTATCGGTGGCTATATTGTAAGTATTGTTTCCTTTACCGCGTTATTTGTTACCATGGGGATCATCCAAGTCATTGCCACAATATACCAAGCACAGATATTGAGAAAAAAATGAAAAAAAACGAAAAGCTTTTCGTCTATACCAAAACGCTGTTATTAAAAAATTAAGAAAGTTAAACGAATAGCCTCGGTTGCTCACCGTTAATAACGATCTCATGAAAACTATAACAAAATATTTTTCATCAAAAAAGGTAAAAAAAATAGTTGAGCTCTACAAAGAGTTCAATACTGATATACTCCCAAAAATTATTAGCTACTCTCTCACAACACCTCATCCATACATCGAATTTGAATGGGTGAATGGACAACCAATCAAAAAAAATAATCTAAAGGAAGCATTCATTGAACTTGGCAAGTTTCATAAAAGTAATTTTATAAAAAATTCAGCAGTTGGTTTTTCCACATTATGTCATGGGGACTTTCATGAACAAAATATTATTGAAAGTGAACATGGAATAACATTAATTGACGTGACATATTTACAAATAGGAAATAATTATAGTGATCTTGATTATGTAGATTTTTTTGATTGGTTTCCAGTATCCACTCATCCTTGGATGATAAAAGATGAAAATTATCTTACGAGTTATCTGAAAGGTATAGAACTCAATGCATCAGAGAAAGACATTCAGAGAGTAAAGACATTTATCACAAACAAGGCATTACATACATGTATCAAAAATGGAATGAAAAATAATATTGATGTTGCACTAGAAAAAAAATTGTTGTCTCACCTACAGCATCTCACGATCGACGTTTGACCACTAGTATCCACCATGCTCATAAAACGGTATAATGAATTATCAATGAACATTGTCTGAAATACATATCTTCTCCCTATTTTTTATCATTCTCCTATGAAAAAAGCACTCCTCACCATCATCGCCATTCCTCTCCTCGGCATCGGATGCAACAACACAAGCCTTCTTTCACAAACAAAACCAGCAGAAGTCGTACTTCCCCAAGAACAAACAGCAACAGACACAGTGCCAGAAAATGAAATAACACTTATTCAAACATTGTACGCAGAAGTGCCAGAGATATCAGAAAAAAATCAAGAACTCCGTACCGCGAGTAATAACGAAGTGAATGTCAGTGTGAGAATAGATAAAGAAAACAAAGAAGGAGACGCATATCCAATGTATGTATTTGAAAACCATAGCACGCACACGGTCCCTATCTGGACGTTTTATATCAATACCAAGGGTGATACCATCATGCACATGAATGAACTCACAGGTGAGATAGAAACACTCGAGACATGGCGAACGACAAAAAAAGAGTTTCAGTCGGAATAAGAAGAAAGTAATGCATATATGAACGAACATTTTTTTAACACAGTATCGTCGGCAGACCCACAGGAGCAAAAAAGAATGGCCTATATTGAAGGCAGGGGCGATTTGTATGAAACAAAAATTTTGCGAATTACCCCTATCGACGAAACTGAGAAAACAAAAAATCTTTTGGTTTCTACACGCGATCCAGGAAGCGGGAATGCTCTCTTGCCTGTGCTAAAAGAGCTGGCTGGTGACAAAGAATTACACATAGACGTGGCGACTGATGGCCGTGCGCAAGAAATTATCCAAGCGAATTTTGAGACAACAGATAGTACTCCAAAAGGAAACATTGGCGCGTTGGCAGCAGATACTATCATGAACACCCCTCAGGTGATCTTGATGGACCGTTCTACCGAAATGGGAATTGATACGTATGTGACGGCAACTTTTCCAGAAGTGCCAAAAATTTTAGTGCAAGATTCGTACACGAATACGATCCCCTTTTTGTTAGAATTGATACAAAGAAAATTGCCGCTCCCAGAAAAAATTTGTGTTATGGATGACGCAGCAAAAGATATGATTGTAAAAAAATTCCCCCAATTGGAACAAACGATTGAGGTCACAGGACAGCCGGCGTTTGATCGATTTACTCAAGAGAATACAGAACAACTCGCTCATGAGGTCAAAAAAAAGTTAGGACTGCAACCAACTGATAGACTGGTATCGTTTATGTCTACCATGGATGAGCCTGAAAAAATTGAGAAGATGGCAGAGGCACTCAAAGGAATTGCGAATAATTTTTATTTTGCTTTCCGCCGTCATCCGCGCGATAATGTGAGTTACGAAACATATAAAAAAATATTGACTAACGCAGGCATTAGGACTCTTGATACCGATGAGTTCTCTACCAACGATATAGGCGCCGCATCTGATGTTGTCCTCACCACCTGGTCTACAGAAGGTCTCCATGGAATATATCGTCGTAAACCAACCGTTCACATCACTGATCGAAATTTCAGGGTGCCAGAAGGCATTGAGTTGCCTTTGCCTCCCGTAACATCCGGTGCAAGTGTCGGTCTTGAAAATGTTGCAGATATAGCCCAGATATTGCCACAACTATTAGACGAACATAGCGCCCTAAACAAAAAACTACAGGAAGGAATGGCAGATCACTATCCAGCGGATGGAAAAAATGCTGAGAGAGTGGCTCATATTGTGAGACAATATCTACCATAAATTTTCCAGAATACTGCGCGCTATTGCTCGCAGATTCATGTTCCTCGTCTTCTTCTTTTTATAAAAAAACAACCATGGTGAATGGTTGTTTTTTATTTTTATCATACAAATCATGTGTTCCCTTTCGTCCTGTTTACCCTGAGCTTATCGAAGGGCTTTCTATAGCAAAGGACTCATCAGTACCGTTTTCAACGGTAGAGGGTGGGGTATGAACTATCCAAGTTCAGGGACCCCTGTTTGAGTGTCCGCTTTGATCCCGAAAGATCAAAGGCGGTCAACATGACTAGTTTTTTGTCTTGGGTCTAGTCAAACCCTGGAGGCTCTGCTTCCTCTTGGCTCACCATTTTAAAAAACGGTGACAAAACGTGGGCTCTACGCCCCCAGCTTCTCCTCGGGCTTGAGCGCCCCGCCGGCCACCTCGTCGAGCTTGCCGCCGTTGTTGCGGACGGCGATGCCCGAGTCGAGGTGGAGCTCCTCCCCCTCACCGATCAGCGCCACCACCATGGTGTGGTTGTGCTTGTTGGTGGAGGCCGAGAGGCTCCAGGCCGCCGCGGTCCCGGTGGACCGGTGCGAGATGAAACTGCCGCTGCTGCGACGGCTCATCTGCACCCAGGAGGCGCCGCGCTTCCACGCGATCATCCCCTGGCGGTTGCTCTCGTCCCACACCAGGTGGCCTCCCTTGTCCTTCTTTGACACGAGCCGAGCCGGCAGGTGCCAGACGTTCTCCGGGAAGGCGACGTCCTCGGGGTCGGGGAGCTGCATGAGCAGCTCGATCCGATCCCGCAGGCGGTCGTCCACGGAGACGAACATCTGATCCCAGCTCGCACCACCCGGCTGCACGCGGAAGTAGAACCGTCCGAAACCCTTCTGCGGGTGACGGCCGAAGTTGGCCAGCCACGCGCGGACGTCGAACGTCCCCTTCTCGCACCGCAGGGCGGTCTCGAGAGCGGAGAAGTTCACAGAGCTGTAGAGCGTCGCCTGGAGCTTGGTGCCGTTCCACTCCTTGACGGAGCGGATGGTCACCCAGCCGTCCGGGTGCGGGATCGTGGAGATGAGGTAGCCGGGCTGTACCGACCCCGCTCCCACGTGCCGGAATCCCTCGCCGCTCCACATGTACTTCTCGGGCTTGATGATCTCACCCTTGTGGGTGATGACCAACTCGCCCTTGATGTAGGCGTGGGTCTCGTCGGGCGTCTCCGGCAGCACCAGGAGGAGCTGCTCACGGAACATGTTCCGGTAGTCGCTACTTGCCTCGCGCGCGCACCGGATGAGGAACTCGATGTCCTCCTGCTCCTCGAGCCACTCCGCCGTGGGCTCCACCTTTACATGTCCGGGCGTGATGTGCCCGGCAGCCACGAGCTGCCAGGCGAACTTGGACTCACCGGCGATGTACTCGGGCGAGGTGCCCGAGTTCATCCCGGTCCAGATCGTCCTCTGTCCCAGAGACTCGTAGAACGCCGCGAGCGCGACGTAGTCTCCGGTCTGGTTGAATGCCTCGATGGCCTTGCGGCTCATCTCGACTTCACGCTGACGCTGAGCCGTCTCGCGCTTCTCCTGGACGCGACGGCTGATCTCGTACGAGTCGAACCGCGCCGCCTTGAGCAGCTTCTCGGGCTTGTCGGCGGCCCAAGCGTCGAGGCGATCGCGGTAGGAGTCCCCCTCCTCGCCGTCCTCGATCTCGGGCCAGACCAGCTTGTCCGCCTGGAGCTGCGTCTTGCGCTGCTCCTCGGCGAACTGCTCGGCCGACCCGCTGGTGATCGCGTCGAGGACCTCCTCGGCCTGTCCGCAGAACGTCGGGCAGCCCTTGCGGCCGCCGAGGTTCGGGAGTCGGCTGCGCCAGCTCTCGGCCTGCGACCGCGGCATGGCCTCGATCTGCCTCTCGATGAGGTTGTCGAACGCGGTACGTGCCCGGTTCGTCCCCTCGAGCGCACGGTCGAGCGCGGCCACGAGTCGCTCCTTGCCGAGGAGCTCGATGGCGGCGGCCGCCCACTCGAGCACCCCCTTCTCGAACTCGTCCATCGTGCGAGTCGACGGCGTGATGCCGCGCCCGCTTCCGTAGCTCTCCTCGTCACTGTGGACGACCACCGCGGGGGTGGCGCCCTGGTTGTTGTCGATCTCGATGGCCGCCTTGACGGCCTGCTCCTGGGACACGAGTCCCTGCTTCAGGAGCTGCTCCAGGATGCTCATGACTTCCTCCTCAGAGGTTCAGAGGTTTTGAGTACTTTCGCCAATGTTCGGTTTGAGCGACCGAACAGTACTCGATTTTATTACTATGTAGACGCTGACGAAGTGCGCCTTTTACCCGTCGCTAATCGACAGGCAGATTTCTAACTCCACAAAGAGTCAAAAAACTACCTATCGTGACGGAGGTTGTAATGAACATTCATTGCCGAGCTTTTGCTTCGACAGGACAGGGTATTTTCTCTATCCCTATCCTTTCAAAACAAAATCCTCTCTGGGCAGAGAGGGTTGCAGCAAGAATATATCTTTTCTTTTGGCTTTGTACTCTCCGCAAGGTACTTAGCCTGTTTAGATTGTGACGGCACATAGTATCATAAAAACCAACTTTTGTCAATAAAACACCTGAAAATCGGTCATTGTTTTGCTAAAATAAGCTAAATTTTAATCCACAGTAATATATGATGAAGGTTTTAGAGGAAGGGCTATTTTGCCATTGATTTCCATATTACATGCCTCTACTTGTCTAACAACAAGCCAAGTATTGTATAAAAAGCAAAGCAACCCTTGTCGCGTCGAACTCAATCGACGGGGTTGCATACGGGAGCACAAAAACCTGGCTCCTAGGCGGTGTATTACGAGCGGCATTTTCATGCCAGCCACGACTACCTCAAGCCGTACCGATCCACCACAGCTTGCATCTCAGCCACGAAGCGCTTCACTTGCTCCTGATCATCCGCGTACTGACGATACTCAGATCCACCTTCTCTGGCGGTATCCAAGTTGTGAACTTTAGGCACGCCCACTATACCTCTATGGAACAGCGTGAGCAGCTCTCTTCGACACTGTGCTCGGAGATGCGCAGGGACCTCTGGCAAAGACAGGTCGACCGACAATACAAACTCATTTGATTTGCGAGTAGCAGCATCAGAAACCTTTTGTTCTGCCAAGGAAAAGATGCTGATATACAGAAAGGACACAACATATATGAGCAAAAACACCCATTCACCTATGCTCTGTGGCTTCGCCATGACAATCAGTACGATAGTCATGAGAGCCAAAATCGCAAAGGCTATCGTTTTGAACCAGCGCTTCATTCCTTCCCTCCCAGTTAGTCAAAGGAATTCAGATGATATAAACACAATTTTCAACATTTGTCAAGCGTAGAACAAACATTCCAATACCTTTACTTTCTAAGAAAAAATGTGAGATACTATATCAGTATTAATTTATTTTCTATGTCAAAACTCAAAAATAAGTACGTCGTCCACACTCTCCGCACCCTCTTTGCCCTCTTCTTCCTCTTTAGTGGCATCGGGGGCCTCTTCGGCGGAGGCGATATGCAAGGAGTCCCAGCGCCGATGATAGATGCACTTGTTGCACTCCAAACAAACGGCTTATTCTACATGATAAAAATAACTGAGGTAATCGCTGGCCTCATGCTTCTCTTCAACATATTTCCAGCACTGGCCGTCATTTTCCTTGCACCGATTGCCGTCGGTGTTGTCGTATTCAATGCAATGATTGCACCAGTGTATGTCGTGACAGGTCTCATCGTATGCCTTATTGAAATATACTTCGGTTATGTCTATTGGGATCAATACAAACCACTATTCATGCGCAAAAAAAAAATAATGCCAGCAACCATGCCAACACAACAATAATTCCCCGTATGAAAAAACCCTTCTTTCTGTTTATTGTTGGCTTGTTACTTATCGGTGCAGGCTGCGCTGTTCATTCAGATCGTACACCTAGAAATACGTCAGCAACTGATACCTCAGCACCAAACGAAACGATGCTCATTGAAAAACTCTATGCAGATGTACCAGAAATTTCTGAAAAATCACAAGAAATACGTGACGTCAGTAATGGTGATGTGACTGTCAGTGTGCGGATAGATAAGGAACACAGAGAAGGAGATATGTATCCTGTTCAAGTTTTTGAAGATCACGATACACATACGGTCACCCTCTGGATATTTTATATCAGTACTACTGGCGACACTGTCACGCATCTAAATGAACTCACGGGCGAGATAGAATCACTCGAAACATGGCGCGCAACCAGAGACGAACTTCCTGAGTAATACATATATGCAAATACAAAACTCAAAAAAATTGGCTCAGTTTATTGCAGGCATGTTTGGTGGTACAACCTTTGGTATTGCTGGATTTCTTGCCATGACCGGCTACGGAGGCAACTATGGCTGCTGGCCACTCATTGATGCTATTTTTCATATGCAAGGATATGAATCCTGCGGATCATTTGGTGCAATATCAGGCATACTCCTCGGTGTTCTTGTAGGTATATCTGTCCTGAGCAGTATACCCATCTCACACTATGCAAAAATAACGAAATACCTTTTTCTTGGCACATTCATATTGCCATTTTTATATGGGGTATTCATGTTTTGGCCACCATTCGAAGATGGTGACATGATCATTGTCGCTCCCATTATTCTGGTATTCATGATACTATCCAGCATTCCTTCCGCTATTATGACAGGAATACTACAAGCGATATCAATCCTCCGAAAAAAATAATAACAAAAAACTCCCTTTCGGGAGTTTTTTAATATTCAATTCAGCACTATTCTTTATCAGTAAACACGATGAGTCGCTCAGAGTACGTTGTTTCCGAACTATTCCAAACTCCCGCACACGTAATGAAGTTGAGATGAGCCTTCCCATCGTTTGAAATAAATACATCTGTAGCATCCTTGCTTTTGTCATATATTAAAATTTCACGCACAACAAAAGTGATGGTTGATCCTTCTTCATTTTTAATGAATATTTTATCTCCCTTCTGTAAGGTATGCAAATTGGTAAATACCGCCGGCTTATTATTTTTTTGATCATAGTGTCCCGCAATAACGGCGCTACCGATCTCTCCAGGACGTGAACCGAGACTATACCATGCCACTTCGGCAGGGTTTTTTGGTACATCCATTTCCCCATCAGAGGTAATCCCTACGGAAATAACAGCAGCATCAACATCAATCGCAGGGATCTGAAGACGCACAGGTAGCCCGACACTGAACTCTTCTTGAATTATTTGCTCCTGATTTGACTGAGCAACAGCATTTTCGACAAGCACGACCGAACTACCTTGAATCGAATTTTTTGAAATAAAAATAAAAAAGAATACCACAACAAAGGGAACAAGCCCTGCGGGGGCAACTATCAACAATACTCGTTTTGAGAAAATTTTTAGCCACATATATTTTGCAAAAAAATCATAACCGCAAATGCCAGACAAACTCTTGTCTGGCATTGATCTACTCATTCTCCTCAATGTTTGAGATTACGCTGTTTGTTTTCTTCGAACAACATAGAAAAGAGTCAACATCGCAAAGATACTCGTCGGTACAATTATATTCCAAGGAATACTCTTTTCTCCTTGGTGAACTCCTGTATCTGGCAATTTAGGAACGACAGATACTGGAACAGCAAGGGTTCGAGTAGCGGCTACGACAACAGTAGCGATTGCAAAGTCTTTGTTTGTCAGACCATTGGCTTCTCCACTCGCAGTGATTGTGTTCACGGTGGTTTTGGCGAGTGTTGATTGGCAAGTATAAACCCACGTCTCGGTGGTATCAAGTTTTGAATTACCATTCATGTCGCCGGAAATATATTTCACCGGACCACATTTATCATCAGTGAGGTAAACATTGGATAACGCTACCGTTCCTGGGTTAGTGACTTTATTGGTATACGTAACCATTCCTCCTCCGGCGGAGAGCACCAATGTGTTTGGAACTTTTGTCACATGAATCAATGGTGGAACAACTGGAATACCAACCACAACTGTGGCGTTTGCAATATCACTTGCACTTATACCATTAGCCCAACCAGTCGCAGTAATAATATTCGTATGAGTTTTTGTAAGGATTGTGGAACACGTGTAAACCCATGTTTCATTTACATCAAGTCTAGCATCAGCATTCGTGTCGCCCGAAATCAGAGTTATGGGACTGCAGGTATCTCCGACCATTGTTATATTACTCACCGAAACAGTTCCAATATTACGAAGCGTATAAGTATACTCTACATTGCCAGGTCCTTTCGGTAGAGCCAATGGGCTTGGTACTTTCACCACATCAATAAGAGGTGGCACTGGTGCATAGTATGAACCACCACCTCCTCCTGAGGATTGTGCAATGTCGTCATTGACAATGGTACAGGTCTTCACATCACCCAACGCAAGAGTAATAGTGCCATCTGCAGCACAATCATCACCACCAATGGAAGACGTATAACCAGAATCAGCAGTTTCAGAAACTGTATGTAATCCTATTACAGTTGTACTAGCAACTCCTGACGTTACGCTAACACCATCAATAAAAAGTGGAAAATCAGAAATAACTTTGGTACGACCGCTGTCGTTGACGACTAATTTATTCACGACAAGCTGGGGTGCAATGTCATCATTAGTAATAGTACATGTTTTAGTTTCACCCAACGCAATTGTTCCAGAACAATCACCAGAACCTGTTTGTGAATACCCAACGGGGACAATTGGTTCTGTTACTTCATAAGTACCAGCATCCAACGTAACATCTACACCAACAGCGGAGCCGGCAAATGAGCTGGTAGCAACATTTGTGCCAGTAACATTGAGTGTAAAATCAGAAGAAGTTGCCGTACCACCATTATCAGTGATGACAGTTTTTTTTACAATAAGATGGGGTGTGATGTCGTCATTAGTAATGGTACAGGTTTTGGTTTCACCAAACGCAATTGTTCCTGAACAATCAGCAGAAGCTGTTTGTGAATAGCCAGTAGGAACGATTGATTCTGCTACTTCATAAGTACCAGCGTCCAACGTAACGTCCACACCAGTAGCAGAGCCGGCAAATGAGCTTGTAGAAACATTTGTTCCAGTAACATTGAGTGTAAAATCAGAAGAAGTTGCTGTACCACCATTATCGTTAATTACCGTTTTAACGACATGAAGTGTGGCAGGAATTGGTGTACATGTTGGTTCAGTAATTTGATTATTATCCAATGTCACTTGAGAAACAAGAGAAATGGCTCGACCCACCAAACTTGCACCAGTTGCAAGTGATATAAGACCGGTTTTCGCAATAATCGTTCCTTCGATATGAGACCCTGTTCCAATCGTCATGGAGGCGGGAACTGCCCAAAACACATTGCAAGGAGTAGCTCCATTGGATAAGGTCATCGTTCCTCCAGAAGTAGCAATAGTTAGACTAGCGCTACTTCGAAAAATATAAACACCCGCACCAGAAAGTTCGACAGCACCATTCAAAGTTGTCGCTCCGACATTATAAACACCTGGTGTGATAGGATTGCCATTGAGTACAGTATGAGTCCCAGCTAAATCAAGACTTGTAACAACTCCAGCGGGAGTCCCTTGAGTAGCTGACATTAAACTGTCATACACTGAGGAAGCGTCATTCTCAATTGCGGTTCCACTTGCCGTTGTAGTATTTATGATTCCGTCAGGAACTTGTATGGCTGTAAAACCGGCATAACCAACATTATTGTCACCAACATTTCCCCAAACACGAGTCCCTGCATCAGCATTTGTAATCCCTGCATGACCATACACAGAATAGGTGTTTGTTATACCAAAGGTACGGTCTGGCGGTATTACCGCGGACACATTACTTAACCAAGTGAAACCGATAATGAGAGAAAAAACCAGTACTGTTACTATTACATGCTTATGTAAACTCTTCTTGTATAAATTCATATATTAGATCCAGTCGTTGTTACTCTACTAAGTGAATTATTAAGTTTTTAATTATTTACTTGTTTTCTTCGAACTAAGTAGAGCGAGAACAGAGCCACGAAAAGACCAGACGAAATTATAACATACCATGGTATGTTACTTTCGTTAGACAAAATCCCTGTATTTGGCAAACTCGGAACTACAGTTGCTTCCGATGTTGGTGACAGAGTCGGAACTACAGCTGCTGCCGATGTTGGTGACAGAGTTGGAGTTGGTGTCGGAGTAGATGATTTTGTTTCCGAACACGAAGCATCCGTACCACCATCTACACCAGTACAAGACCATGTCCAGGCTGTGGTACCGCTCACGTTGCTCGTACTAGTACCAACAATACAACTATAATGGGTATCAGAACATGAACCGTTGGTCGGTGTAGGTGTCAGTGTTGGTGTTGGAGTTGGTGTCGGAGTAGATGATTTTGTTTCCGAACACGAAGCATCCGTACCACCATCTGTACCTGTACAAGACCATGTCCAGGCTGTAGTACTACTCACGTTGCTCGTACTAGTACCAATAGTACAACTATAATGAGTAGGAGAACATGAACCATTGGTAGGTGTCACTACAGAAAGAGTAGGAACCGAAACAATATTGGCATCAAGCGTCACTGCGGTCTGCGACAACGCTCTCCCGTTCAATACTGCACCAGTGTTCAATACAATTGCCGTTTGCCCTAATATATTTCCACTAAATTCAGCATTTGTACCAAGCGTCGTTTGACCAGCAACCTGCCAGAAGACGTTTGATGCCTGTGCACCACCGCTCAAGACAATTTTCATAGCGGAACTTATCGTGAGATTTTGCGCTATCTGAAAAATCCAAACATCATTTGCACCACCAGAGAGAGTAAGATCCGTTGGTATTGTCACGCCAGTGCTCCATTTATACAGCCCTGGAGCGAGTGTCATGCCACCAATGTTTCCAGCACCCAATTCAGTCTCTATCGGATTTGTCCTTCCTGCTGCATCGGTGTACGCGGTTTCCATATTGCTTACCGCCGTAGTCATGTTAGCTGGTGTAGGAGTCATATAGTCGGCTGCGTATGCTTTTCCAGTGAGTACAGCGGATGTAGAAAATATATTTGAAGCATCCATTATCAACCCAAAGCCAGTCATGGCAGTTGCGCTAATGGGACTTACACCAATATCTCCAACAACTGAGGTAGCCCCCGTAGTTGAGATCCCTGACTTTGCCAAAATGACAAAATCACTTGCTGAACCAAGATGTACTGCTGTCGGACCAGCCGCTACAGTAGTACCTGGCAAAGCTGTGAACATAAAAAAAACGACCAATGCAATTGCTATTGATAGTTTATTCCCTTTTTTCATATTATTTTTATTATGTATTAATACTGCGATAAAACCTTTTTTCAGACTCTCCTATCTTTTGCTTCCTTCAAATAATATGAAAATTTGTTTTATGTATATAAAATTATCGACCTTTACATCAAACGTTTTTGATATTTTTTTTAGTATATTAGAAGTTGAGTTTCTATTTTTAGAATTGTATTAAAAACAACACTACCCAATCGAGCCAATTTTTCTTAACAATATCTAAGATGATATTTAGCCTATCTATATAGTAACATAGTAACTCTACTATAGATAGTAGCTATGCTGATACAACACCTATACTCACATACGAAATTATACTCAACGTACACAACAAAATTTTAAAAAAAAAACTCCCTTTCGGGAGTTTTCGTATACAATTCAACGAGTGAACCAGAACGGTTCACTGCGAGCATTCAACCAGAACGTAGTAAGATTTTTAATCATGTACCCTTGTGGTACATGGATTCACATCACAAATGTGACAAGAGACAAATTGAGGTATTCGGTTATGTTTCACCCTGAACCAAGTTCAGAATGGTTCCAGTGTACTTCAACTGGATAATCTTGATGGAAAACATCAAGATCGACTAGTAGTTCACTATCTTTCGATAGAGTAACTCCAGAAAGGAGGTGATCCATCCACAGCTTCCGCTACGGATGCCTTGTTACGACTTTACCCTGATTACTGAATTCACCTTCGTCCCCCTAAAGAGCCTTCGGGTGCCCCCAGCTTTCGTGGTATGACGGGCGGTGAGTACAAGACCCGAGAACGTATTCAACGCGCCGTGGCTGATGCGCGTTTACTAGCGATTCCAACTTCATGCAGGCGAGTTGCAGCCTGCAATCTGAACTGAGACCGGTTTTGTGGGATTTGCTCCACCTCGCGGTTTGGCTACCCATTGTACCGGCCATTGTATCATGTGTGTCGCCCTAGGCGTAAGAGTCATGCTGATTTGACGTCGTCCCCACCTTCCTCCCGGTTGCCCGGGCAGTCTGCTATGTACATTTAACATAGCATAGGGGTTGCGCTCGTTACCCGACTTAACGGTACACCTCACGGCACGAGCTGACGGCAACCATGCAACACCTGTATAGCACCTTCGAAAGGGGCCTCTGTTTCCAGAGGCTTGCAGCTATATGTCAAGCCTAGGTAAGGTTCGCCGCGTATCATCGAATTAAACCACATGATCCACCGCTTGTGCGGGTCCCCGTCTATTCCTTTGAGTTTTAACCTTGCGATCGTACTCCCCAGGCGGTCTACTTAACGCGTTAGCTTTTTTCAACGGCACTGAGAGGGTCGATACTCCCAATACCTAGTAGACATCGTTTACAGCGTGGACTACAGGGGTATCTAATCCCTTTCGCTACCCACGCTTTCGTCCATGAGTGTCAGGTATGTTCTAGTAAGCTGCCTTCGCCTTTGGTGTTCCTATCGATATCAGCGCTTATTACGACTACACCGATAGTTCCGCTTACCTCTCCCAACCTCAAGTGTTGCAGTATCAATGGCAGTCCCCAAGTTGAGCTCGAGGATTTGACCATTGACTTACATCACCACCTGCGGACGCTTTACGCCCAATAAATCCGGACAACGTTTGAGGCCCTCGTATTACCGCTGCTGCTGGCACGAGGTTAGCAGCCCCTTATTCATCAGGTACCGTCACGAATTCTTCCCTGATAAAAGCAGTTTACACTCCGAAAAGCGTCTTCCTGCACGCGGCGTCGCTCCGTCAGCCTTTCGGCCATTGCGGAATATTCTTGACTGCAGCCTCCCGTAGGAGTCTGGGCAGTTCTCAGTCCCAGTGAGGCAGGTCACGCTCTCACGCCTGCTACTGATCAGAGCCTTGGTAGGCCATTACCCTACCAACAAGCTAATCAGACATAGGCCCCTCTCTGAGCGATAAATCTTTATATGGGAATGACTTTCGTCCCCCCATAACCATCAAGTATTAATCCACCTTTCGGTGGGCTATGCTTGACTCAGAGGTAGGTTACCAATGTGTTACTCACCCGTTTGCCGGTCCGTAATAGATGCAAGCACCTATCCGATCCCTCGACTTGCATGCCTTAGACACGCCGCCAACGTTCGTCCTGAGCCAGGATCAAACTCTCAATGAAAGATTGTAATCTCTTCCGAAGAAGAGTGTAAAATCAATGTTTGAGTGTTTTTGAATAGGCTCAAATTGTTCTTGTCACATTTTTAATGTGAATGCATGTACATCGATCTGCTAATATCGTGTACATGTGTGTTTCGCACAATACCGAGGAAGGTATTGTGTGAACCTTACTTTTTAGTTGCTGGTTGAATTGTAATGATCAAGTTTCTCCTCTACCACACTCTCACGAGTTGGCTCAAAAAGAAAAAGAGAAACGTCGTTTTGTTTCGATATCTATCGGAACAAAATTTCGTTACTCTTCCTACTCTCAGTTTCCACGTTACGGACTTGAGAATGGCTGACTTGTAATGATTCTTTCTTTCAGTGCCTTCGCATCATATAGGAAACGAAGAGGTCTGTCAAGGGCTAAAACTGAGGATATTTCCACAGTGTGGGGATAAATCTGGAGTATTAGAGAATTAGGTTTTAGAGTCTTAGAAAAGAGCCTCATACTCTAGCGCTCTAAGTCTCTCATTCTCTCCCGTTTCTACGTTCCGATTTCCGCCACTCCTCAATCTTTTTATGATCCCCGCTTAGCAAGACTCCTGGCACTTTCCATCCTTTAAAATCCGACGGTTTTGTATATTGAGGATACTCCGCATCAATTTCTAATTTCAAATTTCTAATTTCAAATTTCCCTTGTTCATTCTTCATTCTATATTCTACATTCTGCATTCCAAACGTTTCTTCAGCCAACGAACCAGGATTACCAAGAACGCCCGGAATCAAACGGCTCACAGCTTCTACTATCGCAAGCGCGCCAAGTTCTCCGCCAGCAAGCACATATGGCCCCACCGAAATTTCTTCATCAATCATGTGGTCAATAACACGCTGATCAATCCCCTCGTATCGTCCACACACGAGTGTAAGTTCATCGAGCTTTGCCCACTCTTCTGCAATGCGCTGATCAAACTGTCTTCCGCGTGGTGACAATACGACCGTGCGTTTCTTTTTTGCAAGTTTGCCAGTAAAAATCTTTTTCAATTTATTCAATCCGTCCTCTTTTGAAAATGGAATGGCGTCGACTGATTTCAATGCTTTATAAATCGGCTCTGGTTTCATCACCATACCAGCTCCCCCACCATACGGTGGATTGTCTACCGTACTATGTTTGTCTTCTGCAAAATCTCGAATGTTGATACTTCGAATATCGATGGCTCCCGCTTTTTGCCCACGACCAAGAATACTCGCATGTGCATACGAGTCAATCATGTCTGGAAAAATGGTGAGGACATTGAATTTCATAGTTGCATTTGTCATTTCGAGCGTAGCGAGAAATCTTTCGAAGTGAATAACGTAAAAATAGTACTCATATACTAACAGACAACTCACTTTGCTTCAATAAAAAAAACGTCTCTGCGATTGTGATAAAAATTGTTGGAACGGCCAGCGACTCACGTAGAGTCGCTGGCCGCGCATGGTTCGGCGCCGTCTCCTACGAGCTAGCAAAAGCTCCCCGTGTTGAGGTTCTCGAGCATCTGCTGCGCCCGCTCGAGGAGCAACTTGACAGCCTCGATGCGTGCTGCCTTGTTTTTGGGATCGTTGGAACGAAGCCTTACCAGCTCCATCCGCAAAAAACGAACGAGGCGCGCTCGATCAGGTTCACCTTGGATTTCGAGTTCCCTTACCTCCTTACTCTCAGGGAACATTTCCCCGACATCCAAGAGAAGCAAATCAATCGGCCGTAGTCTAGTCAAAGTTTCCCCCTGTTCTTGTGAGCAAAATGCTTACTGTCTCAATACCACAAAAACCCACTTCCGTCAACCTCTCCAAGCAAAAAATCACTCATCTCGAGTGATTTTTTGTTTTGAAAATTTAAGTCTGCAAAAACTTGTAGTGAACCCTTGTGGTTCGCACCTGTAATGAACCGTTCTGGTTCATTACATCATCCCCATGCCTCCACCCATACCACCCATTGGCATCTGTGGTTCTTCTTTTGATGGAAGATCAGTAATGATAGCTTCCGTTGTGAGAAGCATTCCGGCAATCGATACTGCATTTTCAAGTGCTGTTCGTGTGACTTTTGCAGGATCAATAATTCCAGCAACGACCATATCTTCATACACACCACTGGCAGCGTTAAATCCAAAGTTCCCGGAATTTTTCTTTACTTCATCCACGACAACAGCTCCTTCAAATCCTGCATTCTTTGCAATCGTTCGAAGTGGCTCTTCGAGCGCGCGGCGGAGGATATTCACAGCAAGGAGTTCTTCATCACTGAGTGTGTTGCCGATGTCGTCAAGCGCAGCAATAGCACGAATCAGCGCAACACCACCACCAGGGACCACGCCTTCTTCGACCGCGGCTTTTGTCGCACCGATAGCGTCTTCAATGCGATGCTTTACTTCTTTCATTTCTGTTTCAGTCGCAGCACCCACACGGATGACTGCCACACCGCCAGCAAGTTTTGTCAGACGTTCTTGCAATTTTTCTTTATCAAAATCAGAATCAGAGAGATCAATACTTTTTTTGATTTGCAGGACGCGTTCTGAGACAGCCGCTTGGTCACCTTTTCCTTCCACGATGGTCGTGTATTCCTTTGTTGCCACGACTTTTCGTGCGCGACCAAGATCTTCGAGAGTGACCGTTTCAAGTTTGAGACCAATGTCTTCGGTAATGACTTTTCCTCCAGTCAATACAGCAATATCTTGCAACATCTCTTTTCGTCGATCACCAAATCCAGGAGCCTTCACTGCAAGCACGTTAAATGTCCCACGAAGTTTATTGAGTACAAGTGTAGTCAACGCTTGTCCATCAACATCTTCTGCAAGAATGACTAATTCTTTTCGTCCTGTTGCCAATATCTTTTCCAAAATAGGAAGAATGTCTTCAACAGAAGAAACTTTTTTATCTGTGATAAGGATATAAGGTTCTTCATATTCTGCTTCCATTCGTTCACTATTGGTGACCATGTATGCAGAAATATACCCTTTATCAAAACGCATGCCTTTTACGGTTTCTATTTCCATCCCAAATGTGTGTGATTCCTCTACCGTGATGACACCGTCTTTCCCTACCTCATGCATCGCTTGTGCAATTTTTGTACCGATTTCTTTATCATTTGCCGAAATAGCTGCTACGTTTCCAATTTCATCAGCTTCCACTGGTTTTGCAATATGATCTTTGAGATACGCAACAATAGCCTCAGTTGCTTTGTGAAGTCCACGATTGAGTGCCACAGGATTTGCACCAGCAGCGACATTCTTCATTCCTTCTCGGATGATCGCCTGTGCAAGGACCGTTGCAGTTGTCGTACCATCTCCAACAACATCGTTTGTGCGACTTGCGACTTCTTTCACAAGAGAAACACCGATATTTTCATTTTTGTCTTCGAGTTCAATTTCTTTTGCAACGGTCACCCCATCTTTTGTAATAAGTGGTGAACCATATCCTCTATCCAAAACAACATTTCGTCCTTTTGGACCAAGCGTTACTTTGACAGCATTTGCAAGTGCATCGACACCTCTCATCAAGGCTTCGCGCGCTTCGTCTTGAAAAATAATTTGTTTTGCCATAGTGTATTCGGATATTCGGATAATCCAGATATACGGATCCATCCGACGGATTAATTTAAAAAATCTATATGAGAATCCGAACAATCTGGATTATCCGGATATCTGGATGCATCTGTTACTTCTGGACGACTGCGAGGACGTCATCCGCTGAAATGATCTTATGTTCTTCTCCGGAAATTTCTACGTCGTCGCCTCCCCACTTTTTGTAGAGGATCACATCACCAACAGAGACTTCCATCTGTGCACGATTACCGTTCTTCAATAATTTACCAGGACCAACAGCAATCACTTCTCCTTCAGCTTTCTTTTCTTTATCAATCGTATCTGGAAGCACGATCCCAGATGCAGTGACTTCTTCTGCCTTCACAGGCTTGACCAATATATGGTCTGAGAGTGGTTTGATGTTCATAGGACAAAAAATTATATATTTATTTATCACTCGACAAAGCAGAGTGACAGAATGTTTCCTATTTTACAGAATTTGAAATACCTGTCAAGAGTGAATATAGCAGAAAAGCCCACAATCGGGGGAGCTTGGTACGCCGACTATACAGAGAAGTCGTGATGCCTGTCAGAAACACGACTTCAGATAGCGAATGTGCCATGCTTGGCCCCGATTGTGGGCTTTTCCTAGCCAACGTACCTTACGCCCAATATGGTGCTCTGTCAACTATACAAAAATGGCTTATTTCAGCCATTTCAAACTTTTTGATCAAAAACTTCGTGGATTATATGGGGACAATATGTGGAAAAATTTCATCCCTCGTAGAGCGAATATACAGTCCACTAGATACAACGAGGAGTATGATGCCAGTAAACGAAGACCAAAGATAATGGTCAAGAAGCAACAAGGGAGCGACAAATAACAAATAGCAAATAGCAAATAGCATTGGTTCTGCTAGGTCTTGATATTTGATATTTGATATTTGATATTTGAAAAAACGTATACATATAAAAATGAAAAAGGCAAGACCAATGGCACCTTCTTCAACAACGAACAACAAGGGCACCACGTGCACCGGCTGATACCACCACACAGGCATGTTGGGATTCATCTGCATGAGAGCATACGTATAATTTCCTCCCCCAACTCCAATAACCCAATTGTTCTGAAATAAATGCCACGCATCGCTATATCCAGCCACACGATCTGTAATTGACGCGACTTCATGCGATGAAGATGCAGCGAATCTTGTTTGCAATAAAGGAAAGTAGATAAAAGAAAAAACGGCAAATACTACAGCAATCGTTGCAACAAATGTAAACAACCGAGCACGTCCCCTTCCATTTTTAAGGGGAGGGTTAGGGTGGGGTTGCGTGGTTTCACCACAACCCTTCGCATTGTGAACCACAATAAAACAATAAAACAATAAAACAATCGCGAGTGCAACGAATGCCGACCGACTAAACGTAAAAAACAACGCAGCACTTTGCAATACCACGATTGCCTGTAATGCCACACGCTTCCATTTCTCTGCAGAAAAAGAAAGCAATAGCACACTTCCTATCGCGAATACCAAATACCCACCAAACACATTTGGATGCGAAAAACTTCCATACGCCCGAAGCCACCTCCCAATATCCGCACTTTGGATAATAGATGTACCAGGCTCAAACACAATATGCTGACTCAATCCAAACAGTGTAGAAGCAAAGGTAGACTGTGATAAAAATTGCCAAATACCAAGCATACTCACAGGAAGACTTCCCAAAACAAATGCCCAGAGCGCGGACTTTGGCTTCACAGGCCCGATATAGAAAAGAAGAAACAACAACGATCCAAGCATTACCCACTGCGCATGTTGAAATGCGAGTGTTCTATCACCTGCAAAAAAAGAACTCAATACTCCGTAAGCAACAAATAACAACAAACTCAGTATAAAAACTCTATCTTTGCTCCACGTAAAATTTCTAATTTCTAATTTCCAATTTCTTTTCTTCACATACCACACCATAAAAAGCAGGACGATAATCCAACCGAGCACTTCCGTCGCATAGAACCCAATTGTCCCATACTCCCATTTTATACCGTTCACAAATCTTTCTTGCACTATCAAAATTGTCTGCCAAGGGAGGGAAAAAAGAAAAAGATATGTGCACCACTGTATTATTTTTTCTATATGCAAAATCATAGCAATACGTTATTCGGACATTCGCAACAATTCGAAATTCGAATGTACTCTCTTCCGCCATTCATCTCTATAATACGCCCGTCTATCATTCTCATGAAATTTCAACATCGTGTCGTCAACAACAACACGCGTATCGTGTTCATCCTTCACACTTGAAAAATTCATAGCCATCTTTTTTTCTTGCGCGTGCTTTGCTTGTTTTTCTATCATGTCCCCATATCCACTCCCCCACATTGTTTCAAACATACGCTTGATTCTTTTTGCCATGCCACCGTCCTCTACGCGAAACAGAGGATGCATGCGATAGGGCTGGAAGGCTTGTGGGAGATATGGCATCACCCAATTATTTTCTTTGAAAATGTTCTCACGAATATTTATTGGGTCATACATTGGAATGAGCTGGACAATCCAATACATCATATAAATATCTGGCTCGTCGATTGTAACGTCAGACAAATTGAGATGCGCATCGGTCACATAAAAACTTAGGCAAATTTTATTTGCCACATGTTCCTTATGTCGACGCATACGATAGAAAGAAAGTGTCAGTGTAATCAGAAGCCTTGTAATCCACAAACGACCTTTCCGAATCACAATAAACACATCAATATCACTGTCGTCTGTTGCAGACGCTGAGGCGACCGTGTTGCAGACAAATAATGCCTCAAAAAACGGAATCCAACGAATTCGTTTTGCGGCTTTTGCAGCAATTTTTAATTTTTTATCAATCAGTGGAATCGCCAACTGACGACGTTCGACAATCTCTGCATGTCCTGATAAAAAATAAAACCCTTCTTTACTTTCAATTCTTTTTTCTGCAAGAAGCTCATGCAATCCTCCTTGCACGTCATTCAATGTTGCCTTTTTTTTCCACAACAAAGCATGCACCTCTTCTGACGTAAGAGGTGTGTGAAAGACATCAAAATATGCAAGTGTTTCGAGAATAGCGGTCTGAACTGGGATCATATAGCACCAGTGTATCATCGTAGAGGGAAAAACGAAACATACCTTGACAAATATCACTCAGCCTGATAGGTTTTTCTATTCCAGTCACAACGGCTGGATGCATTCAGGAGGACCACGGGATGAGCGAGATGACAGTGCGTGAGTGGGTGGAGAGTAGCCAAGATGTCTATTACACACTTTTACACGAAGGCTACAGCCTCGACTTTTACCGCCTCGTCAAAGAAGCAGATCTGATAAAGAAACTGTCCATCATGGAGCGACTCCGACGTCGGATCAACACACCGTTCGTCAAGGTCAGTGGCCTGACCTTCGAAACCACCGGCAACATTGATCCAAGAGGAATTCTCTTTCTGAGGGCGAGGATGAAGGGTCTCAATCCCACATACATCCACACTTCTGGGAAGGGATGGAAAAGTGAGGACGTCGCGAAGCAGAGCGACATCCTAGCCACCGACCCTTTCAAGAAGGGCAGTCCCTTCACGTTCTATATCACCCGCATCTGACGAGCCAATCCAGTCAACTCGACTCCAGCGGCGCGCGAGCACCCAGCTCGCGCGCCTCCTTTCCCAAAAAAGATACCAACAATCCTCACAACGGATTGTTTTTCATATACAAAAACTCTTCAATTTTTTTTCTATCTTGACGTTTAGTCTATTTCATGATTCTATATATCGTCATCTCTGAACATTTTTTGGTCGGGATACCAAGGAGAATCCGATGCCTGAGTTGACCGTACGCGAGTGGTTCCAGGAAAAACACGCGGAGAGCTTTCCCGAGTTACGCCTCCTCACAGAGAAGGATCTGCAACCAGATTCCCTCTGGAACCGAATCTTCGGACGGAGAAAAGTCGTGGAGGTGTCCATACTTCTTGCCTCCTCACAGGGGTACTCGCATCAAGCGAAAAAGTACCCCTACCAGGTGAACGGAAATGGACCTGAGATCATTGAATCTCTGGCAGCCCCCTCCATCTTCGTGAGGAGGCTGAGTCCCCAGGAATTCCTGGGAAACACCCCGTTGCCGTTGATCCGTCAATCCGTCAAGGTGTTCCTCGCCAAAAGATGAAAGCGAGGGGGCCCAAGCATCGACGCAGGTAGCGCGAGAACAAAGTTCTTGCGCTACCTGCATTACACATTTCAAAAAAAATATACGCTCCTTTTGGGGCGTATATTTTTTTGTTCTGAAATAACAAACAGAATACTATACAAAAAATGTGGATATATCTAAAAACAAATACTGTTTGCGTTATTCTCCAGAAGTCTCTTGCAACGAATCTTGACTCGTCAATAGCGTATCAGTCCACAATTGATTCAATCCACGATCTTGTTCTTTCTGAGAAACAACCGCATCTTTCACTACCATTTTTTCACTCGTAATCGACACAACTTGCTCCTGATTCACTGCATACGTTTTTGTAGAAAGCATCGACGGTGATACCTCGTACTGCAGCACCCCATGCGTGTCCACATCCAGAATAAGATCATGCACATTCCCAAGCTCCATTCCAGATTCCGTCACAACCGGAAGTTTCTTCAGTTGTTTATAGGAAATTCTCATATGCAACAATATTGTCGAAGCTGTTTATTGCTTATTGATTATTGTTTCTTATTCTACCACTTCTCCTTCTATGACCCCTTTTCCATTTGCACTGGTATCCTTTTTTCGGAAAATCCACATCTGCTCGAGGAGCATGAAGAGTGTAGAGAGGAACCAATACAGTGTCAATCCGCCAGGGAATGACATACCGATAAATAGCGTCATGAGTGGTAAAAAGTAAAGCATTTGCTTGTTCATCATGCTTGCCATGCTCTCGTCTTTTGCTGCGTCTCCGACTTCTTTTGGCGGACGACGAGACTGCATCATGCGTGCCTGGAGGTACTGGGTACCGGCAGCGAGCACCGCGAGGACAATGCTGCGTTGTGACAAGTCAAAGATCCCAAGTGACATAGGATCAATTGATCCTGGATTTGGGACAAACGAATAGAGCAAATGGAATGGCACCTCTCCAAAAAGTCCGCGCAATACATAGTAGAGCGCAATAAAAATAGGCAACTGAATCAACATCGGCAAGCACGATCCAAGTGGATTGACCTTATGCTCGCTGTATAATTTCATGGTTTCCTTCGCAATGCGTTGCTGATCGCCTTTGAATTCCTTTTTCAACGCTTCTAATTTTGGCTGCATGTCTTGCAAATCTTTTTGCGCCTTGATGGATTTTGTCGTAAGTGGATGCAGCGCAAGTTTTATCAAAATGGTGACAACAAGGATGATCACACCTACGTCTGGAATGAGATCATACAGACCCACAAACAAATTGAATATTGGCTGATACAAGAGTGCGGTAAAAAATTCGGTCATAAAAAGCTACTATGTTAACGTGGACAGTATAGCGGATCAACCATAAATAATCAACAGGCAAATGCAGCGCACTTGTCTTGCTTTTTTGCGTATGACATACTATATGGGTATGAGTATATGAAACAAACACCATCCTCATCATACTAATATACACTATTATTCATTACACCTATTTATAACACATACCCATATGCCAAAAAATACCACTCGGTACGTCGACGGATTTGTCCTCGTCGTCCCCAAAAAAAACGTTGAAGCGTACAAAAAAATGGCAAAAATTGGAGCAAAGGTGTGGCTGAAGTACGGCGCGCTTGATTACAAAGAATGTATGCTTGATGACAAAAAACCAAAGTTTGTCACATTTACCTTCCCTATCATGACGAAGGCTAAACCAAGTGAGACGATCTGGTTTTCATTCATCACCTATCGTTCAAAAAAACATCGAGATCAAGTGAATGCAAAAGTCATGAACGATCCATCCATGCAACCCGATGGTATGAAGGATATGCCTTTTGATATGAAACGCATGGCGTTTGGTGGTTTTACCGTTGAGGTGAGTAGCTAATATTGCATCGTTCAAAAAAATACACCGCTCTCACGGTGTATTTTTTATGGACATTATTTCTCTGCCGGTTCTTCAGCTTCCACTGGAGGTTCTTCGCTTGCAATTTCTTCCTGTACCTCAGTTTCCTCAGAAACGTCGGCTACGTCAGCAACCGTATCACCCTCTTTTTCTGCTTCAAGTTTTTCTTTGATAGCGTCTTCATCGTCCTCGCTACTCACAGCTACTGCTTCTTCATTTCCATCCTCGACGACGGTAATGCGCCAGCCAGTGAGCTCAGCAGCAAGACGAACATTTTGACCGCCGCGACCAATTGCCAGTGAAAATTGATCTTGACCAACTGAAACCGCAGCTTCTTTTGTCTGATCATTGAGCTCTACACTTGCAACTTTTGCCGGGGAGAGTGCCTGTTTGATAAATTCCTTTGCATCGTCGCTCCACATGATGACGTCAATCTTTTCTCCACCTAGTTCATCAATAATAGTCGTGATACGACTGCCGCGCTGACCAATACATGCGCCGATCGGATCAATAGAATTGTCCTCGGTAAAGACGGCTACTTTACTTCGGTTGCCCGGATCGCGTGCAATGGCTTTGATCTCAACAGATCCTTCATCAATTTCTGGGATTTCTTGTTCAAACACTGATTGAACCATTTTTGTACTCTTTCGAGACAATTCAATCTGAGGCCCACGTGGTCCCATCTCAATAGACATGATAAAGAATGGCAATCGAACTCCTGGACGATATTGCTCACGACGCACTTGTTCTTCTTCTTTCAGGACGCCAGTGATTTTTCCAAGATCAACAAGGACATTTCCACCACGATCTCGTTTGTGGACTGTCCCTTGGACAATTTGCCCAACTTGTTCTTTAAAATCTTCGAAGACATTGTCTCGTTCTGCTTCACGAATTTTTTGGATAATGACTTGCTTTGCTGTCATCGCTGCCATACGACCAAAATCGCCAGGCACCGTCTGTGTAATTTTCAATGTGTCCCCAAGTTTTGCGCTCTTTTCAATTTCTTTTGCCTCTTTGAGCATGATGTCTGTTTTTGGATTAAACTGTGGCAAATGCGCAGTTTCTTCTTCTGTCAATTCACGATATGCTTCACGCGCTTTTTCTCTGAGCGCGGTGAGTTCTTCTTGTGCTTTTTCCAGCACTTCTTCATCCACATCTTCCACCACAATCTTTTCATCCCAGATATCCATGTCACCAGTCTCGGCATCAAATTTCACCTGATAATTTCCAATTTTTGTTCCAAAATCTTTTCGGTATGCTGCCGCAAGCGCTATTTCGAGCGCTTCGAGGACTTCTTCGTATTCAAGTCCTTTTTCATCGGACAGGAATTGAATTGCTTTTGCGATTTCTGATGCCATAGAGTGGGTAATTAATTAATTGGATAATTCGTTTATGAGTAAAATTTTGCTATGTTAAGCTATATTTTTTGTATAAAAAAAGCAGCTTTTATAAGCTACTGAGGTGTACATACAATAGCACATTTGAGAGAATTTGTCAAGAGCAAATCATTATATTGGTATCTCATAGTGCTTCACATCTTTCAATCCTTTTGGCGACCCATAAATACTGACTTGCTCAAACTGGATGGCCGTCGTTTCTCGATTGATGTTATGACGAAGACAATAGGCGATCGCTGCTTGCTTTATATTCCCCAATTTTTCCTTTCCCGTCGCACGCTCAGCGCTCCCCTGCTCCCCACCACGTGTTTTTACTTCAATAAAACAAAGTGTATTCCCAAAATACGGCTTCCCATGCCAGGCAATAATGTCTATTTCTCCTTCGCGGATTTCAAAATTACGATCAACAATATCGTAGCCCTTGTCCCGGAGCATCCGAACAGCAATCTCTTCTCCCCACGCTCCGATTTCTTGTTTTTTTGTCTGTGACATACCCTCCTATTTGTGAATATAGAATGCAGAATGTTGAATGTAGAATAGAGAAGAAGAATGGTGTGACAATCTCTCGCTTGTCACTCCTCACGTTTCAAATCTGTTCTCTGTTCACTATTCGTGCTTATACAACACTACCCCACGATGATATCGCCCCATATCAAATTCTTCTTGAACAACAAAGCGATGCGCACGTGCCCACGCCTCTATATCTGAAAAATCAATAAACTGCCCTTCTTTCGGTCCAAAAACCAACCCTTTTTTTACCCAGTCAACGATGACGAGACGTGCTTTATCTTTTAAGAGTCTATTCACTTCATCAAGTACGGTGTGGCGTTCCTTCACATGGACGAGCGTATTCACGAGAAATGCCACATCTAAACTATGCGATGGAATAGCGGTATGCCCCTTCTTTTCGATATCAGACCAAACACTGTGTACATTGAGGAGGCTATTACTCTTTGCACGCTGTTCTATCTGCATGAGGACATCTTTTAAAATATCTACAGCATATATGATGCCTCTCTCTCCAAGAATTTTTGCACACGGAAATATAATGTGACCAGTTTGGCCGCAGCCAAAATCAGCGACATGCATCCCAGGCTGAATGCGCGCTTTTTCAAAAAGAATTTGTGGGTCTACCATTTGATTTCCTGAGTGATACATAGTATGGCGATAAAACATTGCTGGCGCAATATACATTCGAATTACGAAGGTTGCGAATGTACGAATTCGAATATTCGAGTCATTCGTAATTCGAATGTAAAAATATCTAGCTGGCAAACCCCGTAAACAATTTCCCAAATATACCAAGCAAAATATTATCCATCAAACCGGCCATTGAAAGCAATGAAAAAAGAATAATAACAAGCCCAATAAGTTTATAGAACAGACGAGATCCTCCACTTGAGCCGAGATGTTCTTCTGCCCAACCATACGTTCCAAAATTCTGAACAATCCATTCAGATTTTATGACAATGCTGGCACCAAGGGCAACACCGAGAAGTCCATAGATAAAATTCATATGTTACAGGTATTATACTGCAAAATGCACAGTCACATCGCTATGCGATTGCAACATGTGCGCTGGAAATGCGTCACGTCTTTTCTGCGGATTTTGGAGTTCTTCGTACACAGCACGCTTATCTTCTCCACGTAAGAGTATCAGAATTTTCTTTGCTTGCAAAATAACTTTGGCTCCGAGGGTCAATCTATCATAGACAAAATGATGTATTGTCGTCGTATGGAGGACGGTATGATCCATATCTTGTAACGATGGTGTATAGGGGAAAAGTGATGCAATATGACCATCTGTCCCAACACCTAACACCATCAGATCGAACACCAAGTCTGGCACAATAGAGAGTGCATGTTTATATGCGAGGATCGCCTCGCCCAAAGGCTTCGTCGTATCAAAAAAAGAAACTCCTGCCCATTCTTTCTCGTGAAATTTCACAAGCTTCTTATGAATCATGCACGCATTTGCATCAGGATGATGTGACGGCACATATCGTTCATCTACTTCAAACAAAAATATTTTTTCTGCTGCAGTGGACGATAGTTGACAGGCAAATGCTTCATACACTGACATGGGTGTCTTTCCACCAGAGAGGGCTATATACCTATATGTGTCCCCCTCAATAGCATCATGCATAGAGGCAGCACTCTTGCTGACAAATTGCTCGTTGGTGTCGAAAGTATGAAATTCCATATACGTCCAGATCAATCAAGTCAAGAATGAAGGTCGTACCAGGCATATCCATCCATACTCACAAGGCCGTGCTGTCCTTTTGGTCCCGTGCTCATACATTCATAGAGCGCGAGACGAACTTTTTGCTTTCGCATGGTGTCATGGATATCATCGATCACATGCCATGCTGCCAATACTTCTGCAAAACTCACAAAGTGCATGTGATTTTTTTCTAATACATCAAGGAGGAGTGTCGCATGCTCTGACAGGCAACCGTCCATATCGCACGCAATAGAATCTGATGTCGTGAGTTGCTGATAGCTTTCAAGATCTTCTTGTTTATTCATAAGTGTCACACTCACTTTTTCGTCTGGTGCAATGTCAAAAATAAGTCGATTGGGTTCTTCGTCTGATTCTTGAAAGTGAAACTTTTTTAACTCAACAACAATGTATGTATGATCCTCATGCAATTTCTTTCCCGTCCGAATATAAATTGGCACCTGGTACCAATCTTCCCTATTTAGATACAATCGAACTGCTGCAAATGTCTCAATACGTGATCCGCGCGCAACACCATGTTCTTTTGTGTATCCTCTATACTGTCCCAAAACAACATTGTCATCCTCCTGACCACATCCAAGGGCAGATAGAACTGACAGTCTCTCACGTTGCAGACTATGTGCTGTTTTTGTGACAGGGATATCCATCGTTGTCAATGCGAGGAGCTGAAGCAGATGCGACTGAATCATATCTTTCACAATACCAACCGCATCAAAATAGCCAGCACGCTCCTCAACACCTTTTGTTTCAAATTTGGTGATTTGAATATTTGAAATTTCTTTTCCCTGCATCATGTGCGAGAGCACACGATTACCATGACGTAAATTCAACATACTCCGGACAACATTCTTTCCAAGATAGTGATCAAGAAGAAACAGTTGATCTTCACGAAAATACTGGGATACAAAATGAAACAATTCTGTTGCCGTTGTGCTACTCGTGCCAAATGGCTTTTCGAGTATCAGACGGATATCATCTCGTTTTGAAGACCGAGATAACGCAAGATTGCGAATAATATGTTGAAACATGTCGGGTGGGACAGAAAAATATGCAAGATGGGCAACCTGTTTCTTTTTTTCAGCAAGGATTTTTATGAATGCCTGATATTTTTCAAAATCAACTAGGTCAGTATATTGACCAGGAAAATAATGAATATGATTCAAAAGTTCTGTAAGAATTTTTTTTGCCGTTCCCTTGCCATATTTTTGAACCACGGCATCGGTTACTTCTGCATGAAATTCTTTTTTTGTCATCTTCGTCCGTGCATATCCCACGATCCAAAAATCCTTTGGCATTCTGCCATGAGCAAGCATTTCATACAGCGCAGGAAAAATCTTGAGCTTAGCCAATTCACCTGACGCTCCGAAAATAGTCAGAACAAATGATTGAGTTGTCTTTTTTTTGACAGGCATACCATTCCAGAATGTAGATTTTGATTTCAAAATATTGGATAGTAAAAGTATAGCAAATTTTTTGGGATTGCTCTATACGTACAGCAGGGTAAGCAGAGTAAGCTTGTAAGCAGAATAAGCTATAGACAAAAATTCCTTCTTCTGATATAAGTTGCAGCAACAAACGCAGCACGACGCTGCGTGACGGGAGGAAAGGTTGAAAACACAGATCATTCTCGTGCGTGCCTTCGATCGGCAGACTGATCGCCGAGCTACAGCTCGTAAGATCGTCCAGATGATCGAGAGCAAGGAGATCAGGGCGAGTCACTTCGTCACCGCCCTCGACGGCGGAGACAGTATGATTACCCAAGGAGACCTCTGGAATGCCTCTCGTGAGTCGACACACTCTGTCGTTCGAAGAGGTGACCTGAACCACGCTGAAAACGCATGGGAGACGCTACGAGGAATGCTGAATGGCGAACCGCTGATCGTCATTGCCGGCGCTGCTGCGACGGATGCGATTCTCGACATTGCCACTAACTCCAGCGCGAACTGGCTCCTCAAGCCCGGCTCGTGCGCGTGCTTCGAAATGAACGAGTATGGACATCTCGTCGGGGACATCGAGACGCTCCTGCCGATCGAGCACGCCAACTAGCCCACCAACAAGACCCACCAACGCAAAAGTGACCCACCGGTCCAGCGCGTCGGTGGGTCACTTCTTTTTTATACGGTTGGTAAGCAGAGTAAGAAGAATAGGCAGAGTAAGCATATATACTGTCATGCTGAATTTATTTCAGCATCTTTCTTACCAAGCGACGTCATCAATGAAACAGATTCTGAAATAAATTCAGAATGACATAGCAAAATGCTTGTAGCTTACTCTGCTTACAAGCTTATTCTGCTGTGTGTTCCCAATCCGTATGAAACGTACCAGGCTTATCAATCCGTTCGTAGGTATGCGCCCCAAAATAATCTCGAAGGCCTTGAATAACATTGGCAGGAAGCTGAGCCGAAATCATGGATTCAAAATACGAAAGTGATGATGCAAATGCAGGGTTTGGAATGCCGGCGTCTGCGGTGAATGATACAAGTGAACGAAATGCTGGTGCATGTTTTTTCATAATAGCCGCAACGGTTGGAACCACAAAGACGTGCGTATCATTTTTCTTATGAGATGCGTATGCAATATGCAACATGTTCAGCATTTTTGCGCGGATAATGCAGCCACCTTCCCAGATACGTGACACCTCACCCATATCAATATCCCATTTTTCTTCTCGTGACGCTGTTTGTATCAAGTCATACCCTTGTGCAAACACAGAAAGCATTGCCGCGAACAAGGCATCTTCGAGTGTACGTACAAATCTGGTTTTTGCAATTGTCGACTTTTTGTATTTTGTCTTGTATATTTTTTCGAGCTGTGTTCGTTCTTCTTTTTTTGTAGAAATAAACCGGGCAAAGACTGCCTCTGTAATTGTAGGCACTGCGACTCCACGATCAAGTGCATCAATCGATGCCCACTTCCCTGTTCCTTTATTACTTGCCTTGTCAAGAATGTGATAGATAAGATACTCATCTTCGCCAGGCTTGCATCCCTTCTCGAGTACTGGCACAGCAATCTCCATGAGAAAAGATTCTAGTTTTCCCTTATTAAATCTGTGGAATACTTCTCCAATCTCCGGAGCCGACATATCAAACACAGTATGCAACGTATGATACGCTTCGGCGATGAGCTGCATGATGCCGTATTCAATACCATTGTGCACCATTTTCACATAGTGTCCTGCTCCCCCGTCACCAATATATGTCACACATGGATTTCCTTTGAAATCTTTTGCAGCGATTGCTTCGAATATTTTTTTTGTAGAAGCGTACGCTTTTTTACTTCCACCAGGCATCAGGCTTGGCCCATTGAGTGCACCATCTTCCCCACCAGAGACACCGGTGCCGATATATAGCAAGCCTCGTTTCTTCAGCATATCAGCACGACGCTCGGTATCGCGATAAAATGAGTTGCCGCCGTCAATAATGATGTCTCCTTTATCAAGATGTGCAAGGAGCCCATTGATTGTCATATCAACGGGTTTACCGTCTTTTATCATGAGCATAATTTTTCGCGGTCGTTTGAGCGAACGCACGAATGCACTCATCTGTTCAAAGCCAAAAAAATCGCCTTCATGTTCTTTTAAAAACGTCTTTGTCACACTATGCGTTCGATTGTACACAGACACATGCAATCCTTGATGCTCCATGTTCTGTGCAAGGGCTTGGCCCATGGGTCCGAGACCAATAAGACCGATATCTGACAGGCGTTGTTTCATAGTGACAGGCAATGTTTGTTATGATGCAATCATTTTTTTAAATTCTTCTACCATAGGCACGTGCTCTGATTCGAGACCATACAACGCTGCTGTATGCACCGCAGTCCAGTCTGCAAGCAAGAGTGAACGGAATATTTTTTCAAGCCGTGTGTTCCCATCAAGAGCAAGCCGAGTGACTGGTAATCCACGCTTGCTATATAGCGTTGCCAATACATCCATACGCTGTTGCACTTTTGGATGATCATCACCGTCTTCGAGTAGGACCACGTGAAAAGGTGCAGCCAAATGTTTCATTGTTGGCACAACGTCAAATCCAGTCATTTCATTATGATTCAACTCTGGAAAGACATTGTAAAATGCCGGGATCTTGCCTGTTTCATTCAATTTTATTTTCCAGTTCCAGGCAACAGTTTCATTTGCGCGAGATGCATATACGAGCGGCACACGATCTTTCATCGCTGCAGCAAGATCTTTCCCAGCCTGTTCGATATCGGCTGGATCGATAATAGTTCTAAGTGATTGCGTTTCTTTGAGAAAAGCATCTTTCCCCGTGAGTGAGAGCAGTGCCATGAAACTAAATGCCAACGCACTACGTGGCTGAATACCTGTGTCAGGAATCGCAACATATGGCACACCGTCTGCTTTTGCTAGTTCAAGAAGTGTTCCACCGACCGCAATCGCAGCGAGTGCATACCCTTTTTCTTTTGCTTCGTTATATGCTTCAATGACTTCCTCAGTATTGCCAGAGTATGAGCTTGCGATGAACAAACTCTTGGCAGCTTTTTCTGCTGACACCAGGGGTAAGCCATAATCACGATGAATGATAATGTCGGTGTGAGGAGCAACAGCAAGAAGAAGATCTGCATTGAGGTGTGAGCCTCCCATGCCAGTGAGTACAAAAGAATCAGTTACTTTCAGATTTTCTTTATTTTCTACGACAGGCTGAAATTCGAATTGTGTGGAAAATGCTAGGACGGCATCACGCATCATATAATTTCAGAATACTAAATTAGAGTGCTGTCAATTTCCCCTCGTCATGAAGTTTTTTCAGCGCATCATATCCACCAATGAGCTCATCGCCATGCATAATAATAGGTACCGTCATATGTCCGGTCTTCGCAATCATCTCGTCACGTATTTCAGGATTCGCAAGCACATCCACCTCTGTGTAGGGGATATTGAGTGATTCGAGCAGTTGCTTTGCTTGACGGCAAAAGCCGCAGGTAGGCGTCGTGTATAAAGTAATAGTTGCCATATGGATAATAAAAACAATACAAATAGTATACCAAAGATATGGTACTTCTGCATCTCCCTAATCAGGGGGTCAAAAGATACCCTTTCAATGGGCAATCTTCATGCTTGCATCGCGCCGAACAAAAGTGTCTCCCATACTCAATTGCATAGTAGGTAAATGCAAACCATTCTTTCTGGGGCAATATCGCCATGAGGTCACGTTCGATGATTTCAGGATTGGATGAATCAGTCAGTCCAAAATGCAATGCAAACCGTTTTACATGTGTGTCAACGGCAATCCCTTCTGCAATACCATAAACATTCCCGAGAACTACATTTGCAGTTTTTCTCCCCACACCAGGAATCAGTATCAATGCTTCCATTGTTTTTGGAATATGTCCATCAAATTGCTCTGCAACAATTTTTGCGCCAGCTAATATATTTTTTGCTTTGTTTTTATAAAACCCAGTTGAGTATATATCTTGTTCAAACTCTTGTCTATCTGCGTCAACATAATCCTGCAATGTCGGATATTTTTTGAAAAGGACTTTTGTTACTTTATTTACCTGTTTGTCAGTACACTGCGCTGAGAGTACAACGGCGACTACAAGCTCCCAATTATTCGAATATTCTAAAATCATCTTGGCTTCTGGAACAAGTTTTTTTAAATCTTTGAGCAATATCCGTATTTTTTTCTTTCGTTCTTGAAGTGTCAACATATATTCCGGTACGAAAAAGGATTAAACTTCAGTGTCATCAATGATTTCATTTAAAAAACAGCAGATTAAGCAGATAAAAATGGATTAGAAGGACAAAATACACTTGCTCTCATCTGTTCTAATCCGTTTAATCTGCTGTAAAAAAACAGACAGAGCAAATTCAAAGGATTCACCATCAGTGTAATCCTCTTTCAAGTCTGTGTCATCAATGATTTCAGTTTAAAAACATAATCCGCATGGTAAGGTAGGATGCAAAAAGAACCCATACGGCATACGGAAGAAGGAGATAACTTGCAACGCGTGATATCTTCCAAGAAAATGCAACCATGGCAATGATCGTGATCTCAAGAAGCACGATCTCAAATGCGGCAAGAGAAATTGTGTGAAACAAAAAAAACAAACATGTCCAAAGCACATTGAGAAATGCATTCACGCCAAAGAGCCACTGCAGTGCCCTAAATTCATCTTTTGATTCCCTTGTGGCAAACAAATGCAATGTTTTCTTCGGCCCCTCGTGCCAAATAATATACGCAGCTCCAGCTGTCATGATATAGATGGCTGTCCATACAATAGGAAAAAGCCAATCTGGTGGAACAATCGTCGGTAAGGTGAGTGTTGTTTTGTACCATTCCATGCCAAGCTCAGTAAACAGTGCACCAAGCACCGCAACAGTAACAGCGACTGTCGGAATGATGAAATGGTGAGGTTTTGCATGTAGGTGACGCATATATTTGTATTACATCATTGCGCCAATAATAACTCCCATGACAACGAGGCGCACAAGCCATTGTCCTGCATTGATAAGCCAAAGGCTCCAAGGTCTTTTTTCCCAAAGAACAGAATCTAACAAACTCGTTGCAAGGAAACCAAGCCATACCAAAAAACTCGTGGTGAACGCGATGTACATAGCATCAGCAGATCCTGTGAGATTGCCTTTCCAGACATACAAGCCCTCAATGAGATACGCCAAGACAAAGGACACAAGAAATACACTCACAAGTGAAACGCCCATTCTCCACATCATCCCTTTTTTTTCTTTCATCTGTTCCGGTGTAGGTGAGATACCGATAGCCTTCATCCATGCTTTACCAAAAAAAGGAGGCATATACCACAGAAAGCCGATGAAAAACCCAGCAAGTGCCGCGACTGCGACTGTGAGATAATTGACGTCCATATGTTTTTTGTTTATAACTAATGGTACTTCCCTTTCATGATATCAATCTATGCACAAAAATGCTATAGCCGCAGTGAAAAAACAGCTCGAAAAAGACATAGAATCAGGAAATCCAAACTGGAACATTTCTCCTGAAACCGCCAAATATCTTGTCACTATATTGGAACAATACAAGCCAATGCGCGTGCTTGAAATAGGGACATCCACTGGCTACTCAGCTCTTTGTATGGGCGAAGTGCTTGCATCATGGCATGGAGTGCTTCTCACTATTGAATCGCATGAGAAACGTTTTGCAACCGCGAAAAAAAATATAGCAGATGCAACACTTTCTAACATCACGCAAATAAAAGGACACGCGCCTGAAATTCTAAACAACATTGAAGGAACATTTGATCTCTGTTTTTTTGATGCCACAAAATATGAACATCTTTCCTATTTCGATGCATTAAAGAAGAGACTTAATCCAAACGGAATTATCATCACCGATAATATGCGTTCTCATGAGGAAGCACTGGCTGAGTATAAAAAAATGGTGGAAGCGGATCCACAGTTTGAAAGTGAGTTGGTCAATGTTGGAACAGGATTACTTGTAAGTACATATATTGGTTAACAAAAAAAAGCTCGTACGTACGAGCTTTTTTTATGTTATGTACTATTCCACCGTATCAAGCACGTCTCCATCAGTATACACTTCAGTATCAGAAACCGTGACAATACGGTCATCGCGGAAGCCGAGAGCTTTGAAGATAGCTTCGTTCGCAATATGGCGTTTTATCGTGAGGGTACTGTTGGTAGGGTTAGGTTCAAGTCTATATACCTTGGCATTGTTTGTGTATTTAATAAGCGTGTATTGAGGATGCGTTGTCTTGTCGGTTA